>Ga0326728_10000610_pt1 | contig 137568 bp, 128 predicted proteins | sample MB3enrmetagenome_FD_207602 | JGI IMG/M metagenome (GOLD analysis project Ga0326728, IMG submission 207602) | Lab enriched peat soil microbial communities from McLean, Ithaca, NY, United States - MB31MN | ecosystem: Environmental > Terrestrial > Soil > Wetlands > Peat | place: USA: New York...
GAAATTGGAAGACGTCATCTGCCCAGACGGTGGATCCAAAATAGCCAAAGGAGTGGCCGTCTTGTGTGGAGTTGCCGTATGGGGGATAGATCTTGACCTCGTACGTCTTGCGCGCGTCCTTCATCACTGCCGAGAGAGTCTTGCTCGGTGATAGGTCATAGTCGTTCGCAGCCTGGAAAAAGAAGATTGGCGCATGTGCATTTCGAACCGCACGAGTCATACGCACTTGCAACTCGGGCGCCTGTGCCCAACTTTGGGCGCCCCCGGCTGAATCGATGGCCGCGCAGTAATTCCCTTGTTCGGCGCCCAGCACGGTCTCGATGCCACCGAATGAGGTCCCGGCCACAGCGATGCGATCCGGCTGAACGAAGCTCTGCTTTCGCAACCACGCAAGGGCCGCCAACTGATCGTTCAGGTGATCTGTCTCCAGCAACCGGACCATTTCCGCGGCACCCGCGGAGATGCCGCCGTTCTTCTCGGCCGCAGCGATCTGATCGCCGATGTATGGACCCGCCGAGGCACTCAGGCCTTGACCTCTCCGGTAGGGTCCCAAGAACACCCATCCATGGCTCGCGAATACGGGACCGAGTGCGTCGAATGCCGACTTGCTCACCATTCCAGCGGCGCTCCCGTGGTTATAAACGACAGCCGGGAAAGGTCCTGGTCCTTCCGGCTTGTACAACACTCCGTGAAGTGTGATGTCTCCGCTAGGAAACGCAACGATATCTGCTGCGGACAGAACCAGGGGCGAAAGCAGCAACGAGAAGAGGATCAAGAAACCATGTCTAGTCATCTCTTCATCGATTCTAGCCCGAAGATCGCCCAAAACGAGCGTGTCGACACTAGGTCATGATCAGTCGCACAGCGTTTACCTTCCATAATCCTCCGGCATCCCCTTGAAAACGCCCAGAATTCTCCTCTTGACTACCATCGCAAATTGCAATACTATAATCACATATTGCGATATGAAGCTAGGTGAAAAAATTCGGTACCTGCGGGAGGTTGAAGGCACCATGCGCGGCCTCGATCGCGATCTCTCGCAGTTGGAGTTGGCCCGGCTCATCCAGAAGGAGCTCGGGAAATCCATCAGCCAGAGCTACCTCTCGCAGATTGAAAGTGGGGCGCGGCCCCATCTGACCAACTCCTCGCGCATGCTGCTGGCGCGCTTCTTTAAGGTCCATCCCGGCTACCTGGTGGACGATCCCGAGGGTTTCCAGAATGAGCTGGTCTCGGATATCGGCGCGCTGGAAGACAAGCTCGACCTGTGGCTGGTGAGCGGCGCGGAACGTTTTCGCAAAGATCCGGACCTGCACCACGCGCTGCTCACCACCGCGCGTCACGCCGATTCGCGCATGTGTCTGGTGCTGCTGGGGGAGATTCTGGAGAACCCGGGCCTGGCGGAGCGCCTGCTCGAAGTGCTGAAAGCGCCCGCCGCGGCCCCTAAATCGAGGAGGACATCATGAACTGGTCCGATTTCTACCTCGGCTGTTTTGTGGCGGGATTCGTGTTGAGCGCGCTGGCGTTCCTGGCCGGCTCCACGCATTTGCACATCCCCCACCTGCACCACGGTTTGCACATTCCGCACGCCCACGTGGGCGGTCACGGCGGAATTGCCAGGGGCAGCCAGTTGCCCTGGTTCAATTTCGGCACGCTGGCCGCATTCCTGGCCTGGTTCGGCGGCGCCGGCTACCTGCTGGAACATTACTATCACGTGTGGTTCTTCGTGGCGCTGGTAGTCGCCACTTTCAGCGGGTTGGGCGCGGCCACGGTGCTGTTCGTGTTTCTCGCCAAGATCCTGTTGGCCCACGAAGCCCCGCTCAATGCGGCCGATTACGACATGGTGGGGGTGCTCGGCAAACTCAGCATTTCCATCCGCGCCGGCGGCACCGGCGAGTTGATCTATTCGCAGGAAGGCACGCGCCGCGTTACCGGCGCGCGCAGCGAGGATGGCGTCGCCATCCCCAAAGGCGCGGAAGTCATGGTTACGCGCTACGAAAAAGGCATTGCCTACGTCCGACCGTGGCAAGACCCGGCCGACGAACTGGAGGAGCTGAAAAGCTAAGTCGTTATGGAACATCCGATGGTTGTTTTCATCTGCCTCGGGTTGCTGGTATTGCTATTCATCCTGACAGCCTTTGCCAGGATTTATCGCAAGGCCGGTCCCAACGAGGCCATCGTCGTGTATGGTTTTCGCGGCATCCGCGTGGTGAAGTGCGGGGGAACGTTGATTACCCCGATGTTCGAAACCCCGCGCTCGCTGTCGCTCGAGCTGATGTCTTTCGATGTCGCCCCCAAACAGGATCTCTACACCCGCCAGGGCGTGGCGGTCACCGTGGAGGCCGTGGCGCAGATCAAAGTGAAGTCGGACCCCGAGTCCATCCTCACCGCCGCCGAACAGTTTCTCACCAAGCCGCCCGATGAGCGCGAAGGCCTGATCCGCCTCGTCATGGAAGGCCACCTGCGCGGCATCATCGGCCAACTCACGGTGGAAGAAATCGTCAAGCAGCCCGAAATGGTGGGCGAGCGCATGCGCTCCACCTGCGCCGACGACATGAATAAGATGGGCCTCGAAGTCATCTCGTTCACTATTAAAGAGGTCCGCGACAAGAACGATTACATCTCCAACATGGGCCGGCCCGATGTCGCCCGCATCAAGCGCGATGCCGATGTGGCCGCCGCCGAAGCCGATCGTGACACCGCCATCAAGCGCGCGCTGGCCTCCCGCGAATCGGCCGTCGCCAAAGCCCAGGCCGACCAGGAGCGCGTGCTGGCCGAGACGCTGTCCCAGGCTAAACAGGCTGAGGCCACCAAAGACCTCGAAGTCAAGAAAGCCCAGTACCTCGAGCTCGTCAAGAAGCAACAGGCCCAGGCCGACAAGGTCTATGAAATCCAGACCAACGTCATGCAGCAGCAGGTCCGCGCCGAAGAAGTCACCATTCACCAGGTGGAAAAGGAGCACGAAGTCAAAGTCCAGGAAGCCGAAATCCAGCGCCGCGACCGCGAGCTCACCGCCACCGTGTTGAAAGCCGCCGAGTACGAACGCAAGCGCATCGAGACCCTCGCTGAAGCCGAGCGCCAGCGCCTCGTCACCGAAGCCGAAGGCCACGCTTCCGCCATCCGCGCGCAGGGCGAAGCCGAAGCCGAGATCATTTTCAAGAAGGGCGACGCCGAAGCCCGCGCCATGAACGTCAAGGCCGAAGCCTACCAGCAGTTCAACCAGGCCGCCATCGTCGATAAGCTCATTACCAATATGCCGGAAGTGGTCCGCGCCCTGGCCGCCCCGCTGGCCAACGTAGACAAGATCACCATCGTTTCCACCGGCAACGGCTCGACCGCCGGACTTCACAAGATTACGGGCGATATTACGGAAATGGCCGCCCAGATCCCCGCCCTCTTCGAAACGCTCTCCGGCATGCCGCTGAGTGAGCTGTTCGCCAAGGTGCGGTTGATCGGCGACAATTCGCCCAAACCGGACGACAAAACAAAAGGAGCGGCGCAATAAGCCGATTGCTGAAAGCTGACCGCTGAGATCTGATGTAAAGGAGAATCCCATGGCACTCTTAGAGAGAGTTTCCACACTGATCCGCGCCAATATCAACGACCTCGTTGACAAGGCCGAGGATCCGGAAAAAATGATCAAGCAGGTGATCCTGGACATGGAAAACCAGTTGCTCCAGGTCAAAACCCAAGTCGCTATCTCCATCGCCGACCAGCACGTCCTCGAGAAGAAACTGGCGGAGAACGAAGACAACGAAAAACAGTGGATGCGCCGCGCCGAGCTCGCCCTCGACAAGCAGGATGAAACGCTCGCCCGCACCGCCGTGGAGCGTTCCATGAGCTACAAAAGCATGACCGCCAGCTTCCGCCAACAGGTGGAAGATCAGAAGACCCAGGTCGAAAACCTCAAGACTGCGCTTCTGAAATTGCAGCAAAAGCTGGCCGAAGCGCAGTCCAAAAGCGATATGTTGATCGCCCAGCATCGCCGCTCGCGCGCCCTCGGCAAAGCCACCGAGGCCGGCACAACCATCGGCGAGAAGTCCCACGCCGCCGCCTTCGAGCGCATGAAGAACAAGGTGCAACACACCGAATCCACCGCGCAGGCGCAGGCCGAGTTGCTCTCCGATGACGTGGAAGGCAAGTTCGCCGCCATGGAAAAATCCGACGAGATCGATCGCTTGCTGGCCGACCTGAAATCCAAGCGCAAGTAACAACTCGAGGGGACCCTCGCGGGTCCCCAGCCATATTCATAGAACATTGATAAACCGAGGCAGGCCGGAGGTCTGTCTTACAAGAACGACTCATATGACACACGATGCGAAATACGACTGGCGGATTGTGGCCGCAATCGCGCTCGACCTCATGGTGTTCCTGATCGGCCGCGATTACTGGATTACATTGCCCGTGCTGCTCGTTCTGGCGATCTGCGCCTATCCGCAAACTTACGTCACCACCGCAACCGGACTCATCGTCCGCGCCGGCCTGGTTCGCCGCTCCATCCCGTACCAGGCCATCACCTCGGTTGGGGTGGCCGATTCCACGGGCGAGGTGGAGATCCAATACGGTTTGCGTTCCGAGTTGCGGATCGCGCCCGTCGATCCGGCCGGCTTTCTCGGCGACCTGGCGAAGCGCACTCCGCACCTGACCCGCCGCGGCCGTAAACTCACCGCGGCATTTGCGTGACGATATGGAAAAGCTCTACCACTTCGATTCCCCCACCGCTGTTTACCGGGCCGATGCGTGCGTCATAACCTGCATCGACGCACGCTTCGACCTGGCTGTGCGAAAGTTCCTCAAACGGCGCGGCATCGCGGTTTACGACCGCATCCAGATTCCGGGCTCGGCCAAAGCGCTCGCTGCGCCGGACTGCGAACCGGACCGCGATTTCGTGCTGCGCATGATCCGCACCTCCATGCGGCTCCACGCCACGGATCGGGTTCTGCTGATCGGCCACAACGATTGCGGCGCCTATCCCGGCGTCCCGCCCGAAACCGTCGCTCGCGACCTGCTCGCCGCCGCCGCGTTTCTTCGCGCCGCGCAACCCGACCTGGCCGTGGAATGCTTCTTCAACGACTTCGATGGCGTGTACGATGTCTCCCGGTAGTACAATTCGAATTGCTGCTCACCATCGAGGGTCTCGCCAAGCGATTCGGACGCAATGCCGTACTCCGCGACGTTCATTTCGAAATCCGTCCCCACGAAATCCTCGGCCTGATCGGTCCCAACGGATCGGGCAAAACGACTCTCTTCGAGTGTCTGGCCGGCATTCTCCCCGCCGATTCCGGAGACGTGCGTCTCGAGGGTCGCCCGCTCTCGCCCGCGCACCGCGCCGCGGCGCTGTTCTATCTTCCCGATGGCATTCACCCCTGGGAAGATCAGCCGGCCGGCTGGGTGCTTCGCTTTTTCGCGGCGCTCTACGGCCGCCCCAATTCGGATCTGGCCGCCGCGCTCAATCTCAACGGGCTCGCCGCCACGCTCGTGGGCGCTCTTTCCAAAGGCGAAACCAAACGCCTGCTGCTGGCCCTGGCGCTCACCGTCCCGCGCCCGTTGCTGTTGCTCGATGAGCCGTTCGATGGCCTGGATTACCGGCAAACCCGCGACGCCATGAATCTGCTGCGGAGCGTTCCCGCATCCGGCCGAACCCTGTTTCTCTCCATTCACCAACTGGCCGATGCCGCACGCGTCTGCGACCGCCTGGTATTGCTCGACCGCGGCGAAATCGTCGCCCAAGGAACGCTCGCCGAGCTGCGCGCCAGAACCGGCCTGCCCGAAGCGCCTCTGGAGGACGTCTTTGTCGCCCTCACATAGGTTCTCCGCCCTGTTCGCCAAGGAATGGTATGAACTCACCGTTTCGCGCGCGTTCTGGCTGTTGCTGCTCATGATCGGACCGCTGGTGGGGCATGGTTTTATCACCGCCGTCGAAACCTACGCCGAAGCGAGCGGCATCGCCGGCGGCCCGGCCGCTCTGTCGCAAGGCCTCTCGCCCTTGGATGGCATCCTGGTGCCCACGTTCGGCGCCTACGATCTCGCCGTCACGCTGCTGTTTCCCTTCATCGCCATCCGCCTGATCGCCGCCGAAAAATCGAACGGCGCGTGGACCCTCATGCTGCAAGCTCCCGTGGGGATGCCCGCCATGCTACTGGCCAAAGCGCTGGCGCTACTGGCCGCATGGGCGCTGGTTTGGGCGCCGGGCGTTCTGTCACTGGCTCTGTGGAAGTTTTACGGCGGCGCGCTCCACTCGCCTGAAACGCTGAACCTGCTCTTGGGATATCTGTTGCGCGCGCTATTGGCTTCCGGTGTGGCCGTGGCCGCCGCAGCGATCGCGAGCCATGCCGCCACCGCCGCCATCGCTGCCTTGGGATTCACCGTGGGCACCTGGGCGCTGGAATTCGTGGCCGCCGGACGCGGCGGACTGCTGGCCAGGCTGGCATCCTACACTCCCACTTCCGCGTTGAAGGTTTTCGAGCAAGGGCAATTGCGGCTCAACACGCTGGCCGTTGTGCTGTTGCTCGCGCTCGCCGGCTTTACCCTGGCCGCCGTGTGGCTCGCGGGCTATCGCACTTTGCGCGCCAAGCTCGCCGGCTCGCTGATCGCCGCCGCCGTCACGGCGGCGTTGGTGTGCGGCGCGGCCATGCTGCGCCCTGCTTGGGACCTGAGCGAGAACCGCCGCAATTCCCTGCCCTACGCGGATGAACAAGCGCTCCGCCAAATCCGCCAGCCCCTGCGCGTCACCGTCTATCTGGCGCCCGAAGATCCACGCCTGCTCGATCTCAATCGCGAGGTGCTCTCGAAGCTCGACCGCGTCCTGCCCCGCGTCGAAATCGAGTACGCCGCGCGCAGCCGTTCGGGCCTCTTCGAAGGTCCCGCGGACCACTATGGCGAAGTCTGGTATGAGCTTGGCGGCCGCAAAACCATGAGCCGTTCGGCTACCGCGGAGGTCGTGCTCGACACTCTCTACCAAGCCGCCGGCATCGCGCCGCCTTCGCGCACCGCGGAAACCGCATACGCAGGCCATCCTTTGGCGGCCGAGCCGCGAGCCGCGGCGTGGGTCTTCTATTTACTATGGCCGCTGGTAGTAGCGATGGCCGGTTGGCTACACTTCCGATACAGGAGTCGAGGATGAAACGAATATTGGCGATGGCCGCCTGCTGGGGCGTGCTGCTGATGGCGGGCGCTCCCATTCGCGTGGACGTCGCGAGCGAGAAACCCGGCGCCGAACCCGCCCATTTTCTGGGTGTGGTGGGCCACTGGGTGGTGGTCCAAGACGGTGGCCGCAGCGTGCTGATGGAAGACGGCCGCGTCTGGAAAAAAGGCGATCCCTCCGGCGGCCTGGCCGATAAAGCCCGCGCCATCTACGGCGCGCGGCACGAGGAATTCATCGATAACGTCAAAGCCTTCGCCTACTTTCCCTATGCCGTGGCCCAGGGCATCGAGAATTTCCAGAACGGCGAAATCTCCATGCGGTTCCAGATGGTGGATGGCGCGCTCGATAAGTGCGCCGGCATTCTGTTCAACCTCAAGCCCAATGGCGATTACCTCACGGTCCGCTTCAACGGCAGCGAAGACAACCTGGTGCTATGGACATTCAATAAAGGAGTTCGCAAATTCGTGAAGCGCGGCGTCGAGGAAGTGCCTCTACCCATGCGGCAGTGGGAGAGCATGAAGATCGCCGTCCACGGGACCAAGCTCGAAGGCTACCTGAACGGCCGCCTGCTGCTCGAGTACACCTTGCCGGAACCGGTCTCGGGCAAGGTGGGGGTGTGGTCGAAAACCGATAGCGTCAGCTATTTCGACGAATTCACGGTGACGCCGGAACCGTAGCAGAACGTCGCGGCCGGCCGCTCGCGGGCGGCTTCCGCATCGCTCCAGATGAGCGTCGAGCCTGGCCGGTCCGCGCCCATGTGCACCGCTTCTTCGGCAATCAACCGGTTTCGCGGAAAGCAGCGCACCCAAATCGGTCCCTGCGTCTCGCGCGCCAGGCGAATGAGTTGCTCGGTGGGCGCGGCGCGCTCCAGAAACTGCGCGCGTTTCCGGGTCCACAGATAGCCCACGTTCAAGACCGCTGCCGCCGCCAGCACCACCGCCACCAAGCGGCGCGAAGCCAGCTCGGTGATACCCAGGCCGAATAGCAGCGCCAGCCCGGCGCTCGCGAGATAGGTCTGGCGGCTGGGGATCTGCGTGGAATACGTCAAAAAGCTATAGGGCAGCAAAGCTATCGCGATCCATGCGAGCGCGAGCAGGGCGATGGTCCTGGTTGCCCTTCCGCGCATCGCCACGGGCAGCGCCAGCCATCCCCAAACCCACAAAACCCGCGCGCAGTTCTTCGGCCAGATTATCCAAAACGGCGCGGCCAATGAAAAACTGCCGTCCGTGAACCGGAACGAGTAAGCGCGAGCGCTCACAATAGACGCGATCGCCAGAGCCGCCAGCACTGCGTATGGCACGAGCCGCGCGGCGCGCTTCCAGTTCGCAACCGGAGTCACCAGCAGGAAAAGCGGCAGCAGAATGACCGCAGATTCCTTCGAAACCAGCGCCAGCAAAAACAGGCACACCGAAGCCGCGCGCAGCAGCACGTTCGGCCCCGGCCGCGATTCCGCCATCACCCATATCAGCAAGGCCGCCATGCCGAATACGAAAAGCAGGAGCTCGTTGATTGCCGAAAACCAGACAACCGCTTCCTGGTGCCCTTCGGCGATCGCGAAGAAGCCGGCCGCGTAGAACGCCGCGGAACGTGTGCGCGGCAGCGCCCGCAAAATCGCATAGAGCAGAAACGTGCCCGCGATATGCAGAGCCAGGCTGACGGCGTGATAGCCCACCGCGTGCAGATGGAAGGTCCACCACGCGGAATCCATCACCCAGAAACTGGTGGCGCGCAGGCGGAACACCGCGTCACCCGCCATTTCGCGAAAACCAGCCTGCGATCCGTACGTCAACGACCATGCCAGGTTGGGGTAGTCGTCTTCAATAAGCGGGATGGAAACGAGCGGCCCATACGCCGCCGCGCACAACAACGCCAGCACTGCCAATCGGGCCGCAAGTGGAAAGCGCGGGCCGCGAAGCACGCTACTTGCCCATGAACTTCGCGAGCTCGTCGATCGTTTCCGGCGCCACGTGGCCGGGCTTGCGGTATTCGGTTTCCGAACTCTTGCCTTCGCCCGCCACGAACATGTGATTCAGCGCGGGATAGCTCCGGGCCGTCACATCCTTCTTCCCCGCCAGCCCGCTCTTCCACAGATCGAAATCTTTCATGCCTACCTGAAAATCGCGCTCTCCCTGCAAAATCAGGATGGGGATGGTCAGCTTCTTGGCCTCCGCCGCCGGATCGTAGCCCTTCAAATTCAGCCAATACGTTGCCGGCAGCCCCAGCAGCGGGGGAGCATCGGCGTCGGACGGTTCCAGACTCTTGACGCGAGCCACCGCCGATTTAGCCGTTTCCAGGTCCGCGCCGGTCACACCCAGATACTGAATCTGGTCGAGCATCACGTCTTCGAGCGGTCTCTGGTTGGCGCCCATCAGGATCAACCCGGCCAGCTTTCCATCGTCGTTGGCGATGCGCGGCGCGAGGTATCCGCCCTGATCGTGGCCCATCAGAAAGATGCGCTTGGGGTCCACCTCGGGCTGCGTCCGCACGAAGGCCAGCGCCGCCAGCGCATCTTCGATGGTGTCATCGTCGGCGGTATACGGTTTGCCGGAGACGCGCGAGCCGTAGTGCCACCTGCGCTTGTCATACCGCAGCACCGCGATACCGCGCGACGCCAACCCGTCCGAGAGATCGTGGAAGGGCTTGAGCGCGCCCGTGGTATCGTCGCGGTCTTTCGGTCCGAACCCCTGCACCAGCACCACCGCGGGAAAAGGCCCGGCCCCGTTGGGGACCGCCAGTGTGCCCGGCAATTTCCACGGCTCCTCGCCGAAAATCACGGCGCGCTCCTTGAAGGAATCCGGTTTGCTATAGAACGGCCGCTGCCACGCCGTTTCTCCCGGCATGGGGTACATGGCCGCGACCTGGCCGGAGGCGTTGATGGCGAAACGGAAATTGACATTACGCGTGGCGAAGCTCACCGGGAAAGTGACCAGCGTAGTCGGCCCCATCTTCTCCACCGAAGGTTCGCCGGTTTTCTCCACCGCTCCCCAACCCTTTATCTCCGCCGTCAGCTTGCCGAAGGCCTGTTCGCTCATGGTGGATTTGTAGCTGGGCGATGCCATTCCGGAGTATTCCGGATAGTTCTGGGCCATCAACAGGTCCAACGCCTTCTTGGCCGTGGCAGTCGGATCCGCGGCGGGCTGCGCTAACAGCAGTCCGGCGGCGAAAAAGCAAAGCGCGCGCGAGAGCATCATCTTTATGTTACTGCGCCGCGCGATGGGCATCGGGACTACCCTACACCAACTCGATCACGACCCGGCGGCCGACCATCGCAGCCGCGCGTTGCAGGCTGCCGAGCGTAATGTCGTTTTTGGGATCGAGGATACGGTCAACCTGAGTGCGGCTGGTCTTCAGCAGTGTTGCGAGCTTGTTCTTGGAGATTTTCTTTTTCTTCATGGCTTCGGCGAGTTGCCACGCGACCACCTCTTTAATGGCCTGCGCTTGCGCCTCTTCAAAGATGCCCTCCTCTTTGAGGAAGTCATCGATGCTGGAACCCATATGCTTCTTGCTCATCGCTAAAACTCTCTTGCGGCTGAGAACCGCACGTCGTCCTGCACCTTATTTAATGCAATGTACCATAAAAGGTTCATAGCGACCTTGCATCCCGCCTCTCTAGTGCGGCATCCATACATTGTCTATATAATTAGTCCTAATGGATGCAAGGAGGGGAAACGCGATGGCCGAGTATGCCCATCCCGAAACGCTAGTTGGCACCGATTGGGTAGCCAACCATGCCAAGGACGGCAACGTTCGTATCGTCGAAGTGGACGTCGATACCAAAGCTTACACCGAAGGACACATCCCCGGAGCCATAGCCTGGGCGTGGAACTCGCAACTGGCCGACCCCGTGCGGCGCGACATTCTTTCACAGGAGCAGTTCGAAGAGCTCATGGCCGCGTCCGGAGTGACGCCCCAAACCACGCTCGTCATTTATGGCGACAACAACAACTGGTTCGCCGCGTGGGCCTTTTGGCAGGCGAAGATCTACGGTCACAAGGACGTGCGGTTGATGAACGGCGGCCGCAAAAAGTGGCTCTCCGAGGGAGGCGAGCTTTCGACCGAGGTGCCGCACCCGGCCCGCGCGCACTACCGCAGCAAGGCGGCGGACACCTCCCTGCGAGCCTTCCTGCCGCAAGTGCAACAGGCCTCGGCGCACGGCTCGGCGGGGTTGGTCGATGTCCGCAGCCCGCAGGAGTTCACGGGCGAGCTGCTGTCGCCGCCCGGATTACCTGAAACCGCGCAGCGTGGCGGCCACATTCCCGGAGCGCGCAATATTCCCTGGGGCAAAGCCTGCAATGACGATGGCACGTTTAAGTCCGCCGACGAATTGCGCCAGCTTTACGCCGCCGAGGGCATCGACGGTGCCCACCCAGTGATCGCTTATTGCCGCATCGGTGAGCGCTCCAGCCACACCTGGTTCGTGCTCAAGTACCTGCTTGGTCTGGACAACGTGAAGAATTACGATGGCTCGTGGACCGAGTGGGGCAACCTGGTGGGAGCCGCGGTGGAGCGCGGCGCCGCCACGGCGAAAGCGCGAGGATGACCATGCACGCCGAACAATACCAGGAGCGGAAACTCGAAGTTGGCGGATGGCCCGTGAACGTCACCAGCTACCGCCTGGAAGGTACGTGGCACGCCAAGGCGGACAATGTTTCGCCCGGAGCGGCCCTGGCGCGCGCGTCCGCGGAGACACGGGAAGAAGCCGAAAGCAAGGTGCTGGCGCGGGCGGAGCGGTTATTGCGAAGATAGCGGCAGGCTAGCTCGCTGCACGGTCGCAAGCAACTCGGATCGAAACCCGAAAATGCGCGCCGCGTCGACCATTCGCGGAATCGGGTGCAGCACGCGCAAAAGACCGCCCGGAGAATGCGGGCTTCCTCCACGCCGCTTCCCAGAACCGGATGCGTGGTCAACTTTTGTGTTGACTCACGTAAACAGATCGGTTTACTGTTCAGATAGGGACGCGGGCGAGTTAAGACGGTTAAGGAAGAAATGACGATGGTTTATCCTGCACTGTTCGAACCCGATCCCAAGGGCGGAATCCTGGTAACATTTCCGGATTTCGGTCATGCCACGCACGGCGACAATGACGCGGATGCCTATGAGATGGCGGAAGACTTGATCGTACACATGCTGTCGGACCGGATTGCCGGCAGGCAAGACGTTCCTCGCCCCGGCAGGGTGCGCGGTAAACACGCGCGGCCGGTCGCAATCCCAGCACTGGTCGCCGCGAAAGTTGCCCTCTACGAACAACTGCGCGCCGCGCGGGTGACGAAGGCCGAGTTGGCGCGCCGGATGGGACAACCGAAGCAGCAAGTGGAGCGCCTGTTCGATCTGCGGCGCGCTTCCCGTCTCGACCAGATCGAAGCGGCGTTAGCGGCCCTGGGCAAGCGGATCACGATCGAGATCCAGGATGCAGCGTGAGTTTTAGGCGGCCGCTTTTAGTTATGCCCCCGGCGATAATGCGCGGCTTCCCTCTCCACGTAGGGGAGCGTTTGAGTTTCGCCACAGGCGGCGTGCGGTCCGAGACGTTGACGGACTCCGGGCAACCGGTTGGAGGCCCCGCGGGGCGACCGTGAGGGGCAGCATAGCATCCGCATCAACGATCGATACCGGGTATGCTTTACCTGGAAGGATGGAAACGCCGAGCATGTCGAAATCAGCAAGCACTACCGCTAAGCTCCCGCGAGTGCATCCCGGCGAGATCTTGAAAGAGACACTCGACGACCTGGGCATCAGCATGAACCGCCTGGCGCGGGAGATCCGGGTACCTGCCAACCGGATTAGCGGAATCGTTGCTGGGCAGCGGTCGATAACCGGTGAGACCGCCCTTCGCCTAGCCCGTTACTTCGGCACGACGCCGGCGTATTGGATCAACCTGCAAGCGTATTTCGACCTGGAGACAGCTAAGGATGCGTGGGCGGACAAGGTAGCTTCGGAGGTACGGCCGCGGAGCGCGGCGTGAGCTCACTAAAAAGGAATGTGGCCAAACCTGTAGGCAGACCCGAGCCGCAAAGTACGTCGGCGCACCACATGCCCTCTGGCCCGAACATGCCTGAGACTCGGTAAGGCACACCTGAACAGCTTCGGGCAACGCGGCGCGCAGGCTGAGCAGTCGTTCCCCTATCCGTCGTGTTCCAGAGCGTCGTCTTCGCCGTCGTCGAACGCATTGCAACCCAACAAATCGGAGGCCGCTATCTGGAGTCCGATGTCAAAACCGCAACGGCCAAGGCGCCAGCAACCATCCAACCCACTGCCTTCAGGCTTTCGCTCTCTGCGTTTCCGGTGAAAGCGAACGATGCGAAGTGTTCGCAGTTCTGTGCGAACAGGTAGTAAGGCTTGCCAATATTGGCTTCCGCCCTTGCGACCACATCGGCGGCTTGTGCAGCGGATTCCGGGCGGCGATGCAATAGGACGGGATTGCCCGCCGCAAAGTCGTGCCAGTCCACGACGGCCACGTTGCCGCCCTTCGTATTGTGGATGATCTCGACGGCGATCCCACCGGCCACGAAAACTAGCTGGCGAACGATGCCGTGGTGCCACACACCAAACCGGCTCGAATACACCCGAACCCAATCCCCGGCCTGAATCTGTTGCCCCGTCCAATATGTTGGCACCCGCACCGACTCGCCCTCCCTTTGGTATTATCGCCCGAACGAACGAAGAGGGACAATACTGTTTTAGGAGTTGACGGCGGGCCGAGTCTTCAACGCGGCCCGCAACAAGTCCAAAAGCAACGCCGGGTTGAGGCCAGAGAACTCCGTCACGTCATCATTCTGTACAAGGAAGAACCGGATACTGACCCAAGGGAATCCGGCGAAGCCGGCCTTCAGCCGCTCCCCGTAGAACTTCAGTGCCGTGTCCCGATCGGTCAGCGACGGCAGCGGCGTATCGCCCATCAGCATCGCCAGGACCGTGTGGATGATGTGATCGGGATGGTTGTGAACCAGAAGAATTGAGTTGTTCTTTGCAGCGTCGAGATGTGCGCGAATCTCTGCAAGCTCATCTGGCAGCAAAATAACGGTGTGACGCTGCCCCGGAATCTTCAACACCGAATCGACGGCGTTGCGGGAGCCAAGCGTCCGACTGAACCCCACGACTATCATTTCGTGGTCCAACGTAGTGAGAAAGTTCGCACAGCCCCACAAAAATGCCTTCCGGTAGACAGTAGGGATCGTCTCTCGCTTGTCCTCCGACAGCTTCGATAGTCGTCGCCCGAGCTGACCACCAACCCGGCAGTCCCGCTCCGAGTACAGAATCTCCCGACGCTGTTCGGCCCGCGTCAAGAATCGGGACACCGCCGCATTGCCGAAAATCGACAATGCCTGTTCCAGCGTCAGCATTTGTTCTTGCCCACCGTCTTCAGGATCAACTTCTCCTCTTCCGGCCCATACATCCCTTCACCCAAAGGAAGGTCGAACCGACGGCTGACGATCATAACGAGATAGGTTAGTGTCAATTCGCAATACTCAAGATCGTTCTCGAACTCCCCGGATTGCTGAGAGAATTCCGCCCGATGAATTGTGTCATGCCGTCGCTGGTCGATTGCTTCGATCCGTTTCAAATCCAACTTGAACTCACCGCCATCCTTCAACTCGAAAGCTGGCTGTGACTGGTTTCCGACGAAGCACTTTTGGGTGATGAGCCGAATTCGCTCAACCAGTGATCGGCGCTCAAGTTCTGACAAATGAGGCCGAAGCATGGACCGGAGCGTTGCCAAATACGAGCCTTGCTCCCTCACGTCCTTCAAGCGGATCTTGCGCTCCTGAAGCGCATCTTCCCAAAGTTCCGGTGCGACATTTGCAATGATCTCGCATAACTCGGTCGCCAGTGCGTCCAGCACCGAATGTCCGAACACCAGAATGGCGGCTTCCGCCGCTTCCGCTGCATCACTGAGTCTGTTTTCCACGGCCGTCTCCGTCGCCTTCCTCAACATCGGCTCTGGAACATCCGGGGCCACGACTCCACGCATGGATTCTTCCATCTCTGGATAGATTTCTGCCCCTGCCACATTAAGGCCAATGCCCATTACCCGCATGAAGCTCCGAACGTGGACGATGTTCTTCTGGGCTGTGCGGAGAAGTCGAGTCAGCCTCTCGCCCGGGGTGGAGATTGGTTGTTCATCCATCGTTGACTCTTCGCATCTACAGCTTGCCAGAGAAGGCTTGGTTCAGCACGGACGGTAGCAGCGAATCGCACTCGTCTGAGACAGCCGACATTGCCGAACGCAAACCGCTCATCTTCTGAGAACCTGATTCCAGTTGCGCCACAACCCACTTTTGTTCTTGAAGGGGCGCAACGGGAGTCGTTAGCGATCGAGTATTCTTTACATTCAGTCCCGGCTTCCTTTGTCCATAACGCTTCCCCAACAATTGTTCCTGAACTTGTGGAGCCAGTAGCGCCCAACGCACGGAGCCCGGTCCACTTCAGTCTGAGGGTGTTTACAGAGATTACACAAGAGCAACCTGCTCTTCGGTGGGTTCCGCTCAACAATACCAAGGCTCTGTCAAATACGGAATAGTCGCCCGGGCCGCTAACGGAATGTCTGGAAAGTCGCCGCAGTGAGCCAGGTCCCAGATGGTGCGAAAGATCTCGGCGCGGGTGGCGTGGCGGCGCTCCTCTTTCTTGATCGCGTTCTGAATCGCCGCGTGCAAGCTGTCCACCGCCGGGTCTTGCGAGCGCCAGGGATAACACAGTCCCGTGTGATCGAACGGTTGCAGTATCCCTCGTATCTCCGGCACATCGAGTAACAGCGAGCCCGCCGGGATCAGTAATCGGATGGCAAGCTGGATGGGCGCCACCTGCTCCGCCAGGTCCAGTTCGGCTAGCGTGCGCAGAAACTCGCGGTAACTCGCCAGAGTGGTCCATGGCGTGAACGGAATGAATGTCGGCGCCAGCGGCAGGCCGGCGGAGCGCATCAGCCCGAGCGCTTCCAGAAAATCGGCGCGCGTGTGTCCCTTGGCCAGGCGCTCCAGCCCGGAGTCTTCGAACGATTCGACGGCGCTGGTCACGAACGCGCAACCGGTGGCCTTCAGGCACGGCAGCAGGTCGCGGTGGCGCAAGAGGTGCTCCACCTTGATCGTCACGTCGTAACTCACCGATGGGAATTCGCCGTGCAGCACCTCGACGATGCGCATGCCGTGGGTGGGGCCGTTGAAGAAATCCGGATCGCCGAACGTGATGTGCTCCGCCCCGGCGGCCACCTGGCGGCGGATATCCTCCAACACCACCTCCGGCTGCACCACGCGGAAGGCGCCGTTGTAAACCGGCACAACCGGACAGTGGCGGCACAGGTGCTTGCAGCCGCGGCTGGCTTCGGTATAGCCGGCGCGGCGCGTGGCGCTCCCGTTGGTGAGTTGGGCATAGGCGGCCAATGGCGGCAGGCCCGCGCGGTCGGGTATCAGGAACTGCTGGCGGTCGAGCGAGATCGTCGTCGCCGGTGTTGCGGCGGCCACGCTGCCCTGCGCGCTCAAACGCGCGGCCAGGTCCACCAGCGGCTGCTCGAACTCTCCGCCGATGACGGTCGCAACCCCGGCCTGACGCAGGATCGGCGCATTCAGAGGAGCATAGAGGCCATACGCGCAAAGGTGCGCGGCGGGATTGGCGGCGCGCACACGGTCCACCACCCGCAAGAAAAGACGCGTGGCGGTGTGCATGGGCAGAAAGAATGCGATCAAGCCGGCTTCAGCTAATGCCGGCATGGGGAGCGGGCCGCGCGAAACGTCAATCTGCGTCACCACGTGCCCTTGCGCGCGCAGCCAGGCGGTGGGCGAGGCCAAGCCGAAGGGCTGGCGTCCCAGCTCGTAAGTCGAGATTAAAACCACCCGCACGGTTCCATTATGAACGGGTTCGCGAGATGAAAGTGGTGAGATCGCAGTCGATCGTGCTGAGCCGCGCCCAAAGGAAGCGGTCTGCTCTGGCTCGATGGCCTCGATTCAAATCGACCGCTTCCTGCGGGCGCGGCTCAGAATTGCGTATCGTATACGCTCGGATTCGATAAGCTGGCTTGGACTTCGGCCGATCCTCCACTCTCCTGTCGCGCGCCCATTATGAACGCGTTCGTAACCGCTTTGATAGAATCGTATTGGAACCGGGTCCTTCCCCATGCTGACTGCAACGTCCGTCGCCGGCGAAATCCTCGACTTGAAGCGCCGGCGGAAAGCCATTCTGCTCGCCCACCATTACCAGGAAGCGGAAATCCAGGAGCTCGCCGACGTGATTGGCGACAGCCTCGAACTGGCCCGCCAGGCGCGCGAATTCTCGGGCGATGTGATCGCCTTCTGCGGTGTGTGGTTCATGGCCGAGACGGCCAAGGTGCTCAACCCGAACCGCATCGTGGTGGTTCCCGATCGCGAGGCGAGTTGCAGCCTGGTGGAAAGCTGCCCGGTGGAACTGGTGCGCGATTTCAAGCGGCACAACCCGGATCATACGATCGTCAGCTACATCAATACGTCGATCGAGGTAAAAGCGGAAAGCGACATCCTATGCACCTCGCGCAACGCGGTGCGCGTGGTCAACTCGATTCCCAAGGAAAAGCCGATCCTATTTCTGCCGGACTGCAACCTGGGCGCCTACGTGCAGCGCGAAACCAGGCGCGAGAACATGACCGTCTGGCAGGGCACCTGCATTGTGCACGCCACCTTTACGGCGCGCCGTTTGGCCGAAGCGCGGTTGGAGCATCCGCGCGCCGAGGTGGTGGCGCACCCCGAGTGCCCCGAAGCGGTGCTGGCCATGGCCGATTTCATCGGCTCCACATCCGCGCTCATCGAATACTGCGCCTCGAGCGACGCGCATGAATTCATCGTCGTGACCGAAAGCGGCGTGCGTTATACGCTCGATAAAGTGGCACGCGGCAAACGGTTTTACTTCATTGCCAACGAAAACTGCAATTGCAGCGAATGCCCCTACATGAAGCGCAATACGCTCGAGAAGCTGCGCGATGCGCTTGAAAATCTCGAGCCGCGGGTGGAATTGAGCGAAGACATCATCGGCCGCGCTCTGAAGCCGCTCGAGCGCATGCTGGCCGTGAAATAAATGCCCGCCGCGCCCCTCATCGATCGGTACGGCCGGGTCCACGACAACCTGCGAATCAGCGTCACGGACCGCTGCAACATCCGCTGCTTCTACTGCATGCCCGAAAACGGCGCGGCCTTCGTCTCGCGCGACGAAATCCTCCGCTTCGAAGAGATCGAGCGCTTCGCGCGGATCGCCGCCGCGCTGGGGATTTCCAAGATCCGCGTCACCGGCGGCGAACCGCTGGTGCGCCGCGATCTGCCGGTATTGATCGAGCGGCTGGCCGGCCTTCCCGGCATCGCCGACCTGGCTCTCACCACCAATGGGATTCTCTTGCCCGAGTTGGCCGAACCGCTCTGGCGGGCCGGGCTGCGGCGCATCAACGTGCATCTCGACACTCTCGACCGCGAACGCTTCCGCCAGATTGCGCGGCGCGATCATTTGCCGCGCGTCCTTCTCGGCCTCGAAACCGCCCGGCAACTCGGCTATTCCATCAAGCTGAACGCGGTGGCCGTGAAGAACCTGGTGGAACCGGACGTGGTGCCCCTGGCGCTGTACGCCCGCGAAAACGGCTTTGAAGTGCGCTATATCGAGTTCATGCCCCTGGACGCCCAGGACCTGTGGGATCGCGGCAAGGTGCTGTTGGCGGACGATATTCTGCGCATGCTCTCCCAAGCCATCGCGCCCCTGCGACCGGTTCCCGATCCCGATCCGCGCGCGCCCGCCACCGAATACGTCTATGCCGATGGCGGCGGAAAGGTCGGATTCATCGCCTCTATCAGCCGGCCGTTCTGCGGCAACTGCAATCGCATCCGGCTCACGGCCGATGGCAAGCTGCGTTATTGTCTGTTCGCGTTGGAAGAAGAAGATGTGAAAACACCCCTGCGCGCCGGCGCTTCGGACGAACAGATCGCCGCCCTGGTGCGCCGCGCCGTGGCCGGCAAATGGGAAGGCCACGAGATTAACACCGGTAGATTCGTGGCGCCGCCCCGGCCCATGTACTCGATTGGCGGATGACGGTGGCGGACCTCGCGGCAATCCCCCTGGCGGCTGGCTGCGCGTTGAGCGTAGCCGCGGGGGCCGCGTTCATGGCCTGGGCGGTGCGCGGCCGGGCTTCCTCCGTATTCGGACCCTCGGTATGGCGCGGACCCAGCGGCCGGCGCGCCCTGGCCCTCACCTTCGACGATGGACCGAGCGAAGGCACGCCCGCAATCCTCGACATCCTGGCCCGCTACAACGTGCCGGCAACTTTTTTCCAGTGCGGCGCCAACGTCGAGCGGCTGCCGGACATCGCGCGCGCCGTCCGCCAAGCCGGACATGCTATCGGCAATCACAGCCATTCGCACCCGCTCTTCTGTTTCCAATCCGCCCGCTTCATCCAAGACGAGCTCGAACGGGCGCAGCGGGCCATCGAGGATCGCACCGGTTTCCGGCCCGAATGGTTCCGCGCGCCCTTCGGCGTCCGCTGGTTCGGCCTGCGCCAGGCCCAGGCCCGGCTGAAATTGACCGGCGTGATGTGGACCGCAATCGGCTATGATTGGAAGCTGAGACCGGAAGCGTGTGCCGGGCGGTTAGCCGCCGCCGCATCGAATGGCGCTATCCTGTGTCTTCACGACGGACGCGAACTGCGCGCCAAGCCGGATATCGGCGCAACCGTGGAAGCGGTCCGACGCCTGGTTCCCTGTTTGCTGGACCGGGGGTACAAACTGGAGACGGTCAGCCGACTATTATGTCCGACGAATTAATGGAACGGGTTCGAAAAGTGATTGCCACATCCAAGCGAATCCCACTTGAGACGGTGACGAACGAGAGCGATTTTCAGCAACTGGGAATCGACTCCATGGACGCGGTCGAGATACTCTTCGCGCTCGAAAACGAATTCGATATCAACATTCCAGATGAGGAGGTGCGTTCGGTGCGCTCGGTGCGCGACATGTGCGAAGGGGTGGAGAAACTGATAGCCGCCAAGGCGGCGGAAGCCCAGGCCGGCCAGTAGGCCATGCGAAGAGTCGCCATCACCGGTTTGGGCGCGATCTGCGCATTGGGCCGGACTACCGCCGAAGTGGCGGAATCCCTGCGGCAGGGGCGTCCGGCCATCGGCCCTATCGAATCGACCGACGTCTCGGAGATCCGCTTCCAGAATGGCGCCGAGGTCCGCGGGTATTGCCACCAGCCGTACTTCGACGACCGCCGGGCCGATTTCATCGACCGCTTCGCGCAATTCGCCATAATCGCCGCCCGCGAGGCCGTGGCGGAGGCGGGTATCGCGTGGACGCCCGAATTGCGCGCCAACACCGCCATCGTCACCGGATCGTGCGTGGGCGGGCAGACCTCGGAAGATACCGGTTTCCGCGAGGTCTATAAGCTGGGCCACAACCGCGTCCATCCCCTCACCATTCCCAAGACCATGGCCAACGCCGGCGCCAGCCACATCTCCATGGAATTCGGTATTACCGGTCCGGCGTTCACCATCGCCACAGCCTGTTCTTCGGCCGCTCATGCCATCGGCCAGGCGTTTTGGATGGTCCGAAACGGCTTAGCGGACCTGGCGCTGGCTGGCGGCAGCGAGGCGCCTTTCAGTTTCGGAATGCTTAAAGCCTGGGAAGCTATGCGCGTAGTTTCGCCCGAGACCTGCCGCCCGTTCTCCAAAGACCGCAAGGGCATGGTGCTGGGCGAAGGCGGCGCGATCCTGGTGCTGGAGCCCTTGGAGGCGGCCCTGGCGCGCGGAGCCCGCATCCACGGCGAAATCGCCGGTTTCGGGATGTCGGCGGATGCCTGCCACATCACGCAGCCTTCCGTCGAAGGCGCCGCGCGCGCCATGCGGGCGGCTTTGCGCGACGCTGCCATATCGCCCGAAGCCGTAGGCTACATCAACGCGCACGGCACGGGCACGGTGGCGAACGATGTCACCGAGACAGCCGCCATCCGCGCCGTCTTTGGACCGCATGCCGACCGGCTGGCCGTGAGCTCGACCAAGTCCATGCATGGCCATGCTCTGGGAGCCGCCGCCGCCATCGAGTGCGTGGCCACCTTGCTGGCCCTGCGCGATGGCGTGCTGCCGCCGACCGCCAATTACAGCCAGCCGGATCCGGAGTGCGATCTGGATGTAATCCCCAACCGTGCGCGCGAGGCGCAGGTGGAATGGGCGCTTTCCAATTCGTTCGCGTTCGGCGGATTGAACGCCGTGCTGGCCCTGCGGAAGTATTAGGGTGTTACGGAGCGAGCATACCGAGAAGCAGTTTCCAAGCCAACCCTGAAGCTATAATTGCGTTTGTGACACCTCAAGCCGAATCCGTTCTGGAGATGTTCCGCGCCACCGGCGCTTACCTCCAGGGGCACTTCCGTCTCTCGAGCGGCCTGCACAGCGGCGCGTATTTTCAAAGCGCGCTGGTGTTGCAGCGCCCCGCCGCCGCGGAAAAACTCGCGCGGCTCCTGGCGCAAGCGCTCCAACCGCTGCTCGCGTCCAAACCCGCAACCGTGGTCTCGCCGGCGCTCGGCGGCCTGATCATCGGACACGAAGTGGCTCGCGCGCTCGGATGCCGCTTCCTGTTTACGGAACGCGATCCCGAAACCCGCAAGATGGTCCTGCGCCGCGGTTTTTCCGTGAACCCCGGCGAAGCCACGGTGGTAGTGGAAGACGTCATCACCACCGGCGGCAGCACCCAGGACGTCATCGACACGCTGACGGCCGCCGGCGCCAGAGTCCTGGCCGCGGCTTCCATCGTCGATCGCAGCGGCGGTCAGGCGGATGTCGGGGTGCCGCGCGTGGCCCTGGTGACGCTCGCCGTACCCAACCATAAGCCCGATGAATGCCCCTTGTGCCAACAGGGCATTCCGGCCGTGAAACCGGGCTCGCGCCCCGCCTGATGCGCCGCATTCGCATTACCCTGGCCTACGACGGCGGCAGTTTCCACGGCTGGCAGGTGCAGCCCGGCCTGCCCACTATTCAAGGAACGCTGGAAGAGATCGTTTCCGGCATGGAAGGCAAGCCGGTGCACGTGGCCGGTTCCGGCCGCACCGATGCCGGTGTCCACGCGCTTGCCCAGGTGGCCGCTTTCAGCATCGAAAACCCCATCCCGCTGCCCAATCTTTGCCGTGCCGTCAATCGTCTCCTGCCTCCGGCCATTCGGATTCTGGAAGCCGCCGAAGTTCACGCCGAGTTCCATCCGCGCTTCGATGCCAAAGCCAAGACGTACGAATACCGCATCGTGCGCGCCCCCGTGTGCCGCCCGTTCGAGTGGCCCTGGGTGCATCACTATCCCTATCCGCTGGACGAGGACCGGATGGTGTGCCTGGCGCGCGTATTCGAAGGCGAGTACGATTTCACGCCCTTTGCCGCCTCCGACGATCGCGATGCCGAAGGCCAATCGAAAGTGCGCACGGTTTACTCCTCTACGCTGGAGCGCGCCTCGGGCCGCTTGATTTACCGCGTGCGCGGCAGCGGCTTCTTAAAGCACATGGTGCGCAACCTGGTGGGCACGCTGATCGAAGCCGGCCGGGGCAGTATCGCCGATGTGTCGGTGTTCCCGCTAAAGAGCGGCCCCACCGCGCCCGCCAAGGGTCTGTTTCTGGTGAGCGTGGAATATTGAAATGCCGAATCCCTGGTTGAACATCCCGATCGAGGACTACGAAGGCCACATGGGCCCGGATGGCGTCCGCCAATTGGATGCGCTGGCGGATCTTTTTGCGCGCGCGCTCGCTTTCGCGAAGCCGGAGTCAGTCGCCATTCTCGGCGCAGCGGGCGGCAACGGCCTCGACCGTATCGACCCCGCCATCACCCGCCGCGTCGTCGCCATCGATATCAACCCCGATTATCTGGACGCCGTCCGTTCCCGGTACAGTGGCTGTGGCGGGCTCGAACTGCATGCGGTGGATCTGTCGTCTCAAAAGCTCGAAATCCCGCCGGTCGATTTAGTGCACGCCGCACTGATCTTCGAGCACACGGGAACGGGTCTGTGCCTTGAAAACGCGCTTTCGCTGGTGAAACCGTGCGGTTGCCTGTCAGTAGTTCTGCAATTGCCCAGCGAATCCGCAGCCGGCGTTAGTCCCAGCCGCTACTCTTCCATCGAATCCGTCCGCCAGGACTTTCGGCTCATCGATCCGGCCGAATTCCGCGCGGCCATTGAAGCCCGCGGTTTCGAGCTCCAGGAAGAAACCCGCGTCCCGCTGGCGCTGGGCAAGGCATTCTGGATGGGTATCTTCATTTCGCCGTCCGCCGTCTTTATCTTGCCGGAGACTGGTCTTCACGGACTACCAGTTCTGATACTCTGATAGCAGGTAAACGGACTCGCGTTCCGCGCTCCGTTTCGATGTGTGCCTGCTTCTCCGTAAACCTGGGGGTGACGATGGAAAACACGGTCGGGTTAGTGATGACCGGCGGAGGCGCTCGGGGCGCCTATCAAGCCGGCGTTCTGAAACGCATTGGCGAAATCAAACGAGTGCAAACTCACGGCAATCCCTTTCCTATTATAGGAGGCACTTCCGCCGGAGCCATCAATGGCTCCGGCCTGGCCGTGGGGAGCAACGACTTTGCCTTGGCTACCAGGGTTGTCGCGCAACTCTGGTCCGGTATCAGACCTTCCGATGTCTTTTCCTGCAATCTCTTGTCGCAGACCAGTAATTCTCTAACCTGGATGTTGGACCTGTCGTTTGGAGGGCTCTTCGGAGGCGGTCACGCTCGTTCTCTATTGGATGCGACCCCTTTAAGCCGCTTCCTCGGCAAACACTTGGATTGCGATCGAATCCAGGAGAATATCAAGCGCGGCCATCTCTTCGCCCTGGCCATTTCAGCAACTAACTACAATACAGGAAACAGTTATCTCTTCATTCAGGGCAAGAAGGGTCATCCCATGTGGAACAGAAGCCGGCGAGTGACACTGGCGACGAAGATAACTGTCGAGCATATCCGCGCGTCGGCCGCTATTCCATTGGTCTTCAGCCCGGTACGGCTCCGAACACAGAAGGGAACGGCGTTCTTTGGCGATGGCTGCGTGCGTCTTCAGCAGCCGCTCAGCCCCGTCATACGCTTGGGGGCAAAGAAGCTTCTGGCGATTGGCGTCCGCGGTGAAGGTCTCGAGCATCCGGAAGAAGCCAGTGACGGAAAACACCCTTCGGTGGCGCACGTCCTGGGCATTCTGTTCAATGTGATGTTTTTGGATCACCTGACTACCGACATCGAGCACCTCGAGCGGCTCAATCAGTTGCTCCAGAGCGGCAAGATCGACCAGGCAGGTGTTGAGGGCTGTGAAAAGATGCGCCCGTTGGCCACGCTTCTCCTCACGCCGTCGGTGAGTTTATCGAGGGTTGCGCAGGATCATCAGCGAGACATGCCGTATCTGATCCAGTACTTCATCAACAGTCTGGGACGAGACGCGGCTTCCTGCGCCGATCTGATGAGTTACTTGTTATTCACATCGCCGTACACCAAGGCTCTTATTGAAATCGGTTATAGCGATGCCAGCCGGCGGATCGACGAGATCGAGGATCTGCTGTACTCTGAAGCCGAGACGTAGGCCTAGGCTACTGAAGCCCTCACCTGCGCGGACGGGCCGGCAGCGAAAATGCCTGCAGGAGAGACTGAAAGTCGGCGGGCGGTTCGCACCGAACGGAGACGCTCGACCCCGAGCGCGGATGATTGAACTGGAGGTGCGTCGCATGCAGCGCGACGCGAGCGATTCGGCGCTCCGACGCTTCCGCCGGATGGTACTTTCTGTCGCCGACGACCGGGTGGCCAATTGCCGAGAACTGCACTCGGATCTGATTTTGCAATCCCGTTACCAGGGTGACCTGAACGAGCGAAGCGTCGCGAAGGGGGCGTTCGACGAGATAACGGAGTTCCGCACGAGCGGCGGCGGGGTCGCTCTCGGCGGTCAACTTTTGAAACATTCCTTCTCGTCGAAAGTAATGCACCAGCGTCTCTTCTTTGGCGGCGAGAGGCCCGCGAACGATCGCGAGATACTGCCGCACCGGCGTGTGGCGAAGAAACTGCCGGACCAGCGCGTCTCGATCCGCCTCGGTTTTTGCAAAGAGAAGGACCCCGGAAGTGAAGCGGTCGATGCGATGTACGACAAATGCCCGCTGTCGCCTCGGCTTCAACTCCGCGGAAAGAAGGGACCAGGCGGACTTGGCGTCGGAGCCTCTCACCGGCACGGTATTAAGGCCGGCGGGTTTATTCAGGGCCACGACGGCATCGTCCTCATAAAGCACGAGAAGCTCTCGTGAGGACCCAGACTTTCGCCGACCTTGCATGGCTGTAAGAAGCCCCTCTACCGGAATCCCAGGTACACGTCGTGCAGGCGGAGGATCCCCAGCGCGCGGCCTGCCTCGTCCACCACCGGTAGCGCCGAGATCTGCGATGGCCGCCGTTCCATGCGTTCCAGCGCCGCCGCCAGCGATGCGTCCGGCCCGATCGTCACCGGCCTCGGCGTCATCACGTCACAAGCGCGCAGCTCGCGGATGTCGTCGTGATTGGTCAACGCGCGGCGCAGATCGCCGTCCGTAAGGAAGCCCGCCAGCGTCCCGTCCGGCGCTACCACGCAGGCGCCGCCGAGCGGCCGGCGCGTCATGGCAATGATCGCTTCTCTGAACGGCGCTTCCGGCGCCACCATCGCCACTTCGTCGCCGCTATGCATGGCTTCGCGCACGGATAGCCGCAGGTTGCGGCCCAGTTGGCCGCCCGGATGGAAACGGCCGAACTGCTCCGGCGTGAAATGCCGCGCGCGCATCAGGGCGATTGCCAGGGCATCGCCTATAGCCAGCGCGGTGACCGCGCTCGCCGTGGGCGCCAGGTTGTGCGGATCGGCTTCGCGCTCCACCGACGCATCCAGCAGCACGTCGATGAGCGACGCCAGCGGCGATGCGCCGCCGCCCAGAATGCCGATCAGCGGCGAATGGAAATCGCGCAGCACCGGTACCAGCGCCAGCAGCTCGGTCGAGCTGCCATTTTTCGAGATCAACACCGTCGGATCGCCGGGCGTGTAGACTCCCAGATCTCCATGCACCGCCTCCGAGGGGTGCAAGAAAACCGCGGCCGTGCCGGTGCTGCAGAGCGTGGCCACCACTTTGCGCGCGACATGGCCGGACTTGCCGATGCCCGTCACCACCACTTTTCCGGGATGCGCCAGGATCAGCTCGACCGCGCGAATCAATTCTCCGCCCATCCGCTCGGCGGCACACTCGATCGAGCGCGCTTCGATGGCGAGGGCCGCGCGCGCGGCCGCCAGCCACTCGTTTTTCTCACTGTCGGCTTGCATCGAACTCACCATCATCGCACGCCGCGCAGGCCATGAAGCCAGCGGCTACAATCGAGTGATGCTTCGTTCCTGGCGGCTCCTGGTTGCCCTGTGTCTCGTCGCCTTATCTGGATTGGCGGCGGACATCCGGTCGCTGACCATTCTTCACACCAACGATTTGCACGCCCGTTTCTTGCCGCTCGAAAACCGCCGCGGCGGATTCGCCTACCTCGCGGCCGCCATCCGACGCGAACGCGCGCACTGCGACGATTGCATTCTACTCAACGCGGGCGACCTGGTGCAGGGCAGCCCGGTCTCATCCATCTACCACGGCTTGCCCGTTTACGAGGTCGCCAACATGCTGGGCTTCGATGCCGCCACCTTGGGCAACCATGAGTTCGATTACGGCTGGCCGCAGGTGAAGCGGTTCATCGAAACCGCGGGCTATCCCGTGGTGACCGCCAACCTGGTGGATGCCAACGGGCGGCTCTTCACTCCCAAGCCTTACGTGATCCTCACGGTCAATGGCCTGCGAGTGGCCATCATCGGCGGCATGACGGAATCGTTGAAGACCCTCACCAACCCCCGGTCCATGGGCGGCTGCCACACCCTGCCGCTGGTCGAGACGGTTCGCAAATACGCGGCTGAAGTCCGTCCCCAGGCCGATTTGATCGTGCTGCTCGCCCATATCGACGCCCAAGAGGAGCAAGCGATACTGCACGAGGTTCCCGACGTCGCCGTGCTCGTCACGGGGCATATCCATTCGGGGATTCCGAAAGCGGACGTCTTCGATGGCCGCATTCTGGTGCGCATGAAATGCTATGGCGAAGAGCTCGGGCGCCTGGACCTGCGGGTTGACACCGCGAAGAAAGCGCCTGTCGAGTGGTCGTGGAAAAAGATCGTCATCGATTCCACCGCCATCGAGCCGGCGCCCGATGTCGCTGCCGCGGTGAAGCACTGGGAGGATGAGGTAACCGTTCGCGTGGACCGGCCCCTCGCCGTAGCCACCCGGTCCTTCAGTAAAGGCGAACTGAAAGCCCTCATCGAGCAGGCCATCCGCGAAGAAACCGGCGCCGACCTGGCCTTCATCAACCTGGGCGGCGTGCGCGATATCCTCCCGCGGGGCCAATTACTCGAGCGCCACATCTGGAACATCATGCCCTTCGACGACACCGTAGTGGTGGGCACGTTCAAAGGGCGCGACCTGCCGGCGGTCGTTACCAAGGGACGCACCATCGACCCCACCCGCGAGTACACCCTGGCAGTGAGCGATTTCACGGCGGCCAATCAAGGCACCCAGGAAAACCTGCGAACTACCGGGCTCGAGTTTCCCCATGAGGTCGGGCTGATGCGCGACCTGTTGATCGATTGGTTCCGCAAGAAAAAGGTCATCGGGGAGTGAGCGCCGTGCCGCGTTTGATCGTGGTCGCCGGGCCGCCCTGCTCGGGCAAGAGCACTCTCGCGGCGGAACTGGCGCGGCGGCGCGCGCTCCCGCACCTTTCGATGGACGCCACCCGGCAGCGCATCTTGCCCGACGCCGCGCATACCCGCGCCGATCGCCAGGTGGCGTATCGGGCCATGCATTTCGCCGCCGAATTGTTGATGCGCGCCAACGCCGGAGCGGTGCTCGACGCTCCTTACGGGCATCCCGAAGACCGCGCGGAATTGGCAGCCATCGTGGCGGCGACGGGGGCCGAACTCCGGCTTATCGAATGCCGCGTCTCGCCCGAAGCCGCGGTGCGCCGGTTGCTCGAGCGCGGCCCGGACGCGGGCCGTCCCGATTTGACTCCCGAAACGGTGGCGCAGATGGTGCATGATTATCGCTACACAGACGCCGGCCTCGTGCTCGATACCGAGACGCTCACACCCGCCGAGTGCGTGGAACGGGCGGAAGCGTGGCTTGACAGGAGAAGTTCTTGACGCGCTGGAACCAATGGCTTCATAGGTCCGCCAACCGGATTTACTGTCTCGCCCTACTCCTCGAGGCGGCCGTTTTTCACCGGCAGGTACTGTTCCTCAAAGGATTCCTCTTTCCGTGGGATTTCCGGACGGTGCACTGGCCGCTGGCGGCGTTCGTGGCCGATTCTTTTCGTCAGGGCGTATGGCCGCTCTGGGATCCTTACACGTACTGCGGCAATCCAATCTACGCCAATATCCAGACTGCTTTGTTTTATCCACCCATGCTCGCGGCCACGCTGGTTGGAAGCTGGATGGGGGTGGGCGCGCTGCCGCGGCTGCTGGCCATCTCCGCAGTCGCGCAAATATTCTTTGCGGGCGCGTGTACCTTCTTTCTCTTGCGGCGGCTGGGAACCGGCGCGGCGCCCGCCTGGATCGCCGGCACCGTGTATGAGTTGGGTTGCTTCTTCGCCGTGCATGCCGAACACCTGGGCGCGATCCAGGGCGCGGCGTGGATGCCGCTGGCCTGGCTCGCGGTGGTGGAGCTACGCGAGGGATGGCGCTGGCGCTGGCTCGCCGCTCTCACGTTGGCGTTGGCTATGAGTGTGCTGGCCGGCTTGCCGCAGGTGGCCGTGGCGGTCTTCGGCTCGGCGTTGCTGGTCGCCATCGTACTGGCGGCTTTCGGCCTGGCCGGCCGGCTGCTTCCTTTGCACGTGCTGCTCGCATGGATCTGGGCGCTGGCGCTGGCAGCCGTGCAGATCGTTCCCACCATCGAGCTGACGCGGCAGAGCGTGGCGAAATACCGGGTGGAGTGGCTGAAGAGCGGCGGCGGCATCAGACCGGGGGCGTTTTTCACGCTGCTCTCTCCGAACCACTGGCACGCCTTCGATCCCGCGCGATTCAACGGCCCTGGCGAGCTCACCTTTACGTACCTGTACTCGAGCATTCTCGGACTGGCGCTGGCCGCGGCGGCTGTGATCTGGAAACCCGCCCGCGTCACGCGCGCGTTTTCGGTTGCCGCCCTGGCCGCCACGTTTTGCATGCTGGGCGATTCCACTCTGCCGGGCCGGGCCATGCTCGAAGCGCTGCCGGTCAGTATCCGCATCGGCATTCATCCCGAGTACTGGCTGTCGGTATTCGCGTTGGCACTGGCGGTTCTGGCGGGGCTCGGCGCCGAGCGGTGTCTCCCAGGATCGAGGCTCCAAGTGTTGGCCGGCATCGCCATCGTGTGCGACCTAGTGCTGGTGAGTTCCGGCCGGCCTTTCAACGTGTCTTCACTGGCCGCCGAACCGGGCATCACGCGCGGCGCGGTGGACGGCAGTGAGGAGTTGGCAGCCAAACTCCGCGCACTCACCGGCGCGGCCTATCCGCCATATCGCTTCGACATGACGGCCGGCGTTCCTTATAACTGGTCGAGCACGGCGCCACTCCTCGCGATTCCGACCGCCAATGGGTGCGATCCGCTGGCCCTCGAGCGCATCATCCAGGTGCGGCTCTCCTTTGCGCCCGGCGCGCGCTGGGGGACATGCTACCAGGTAGTGGATTCCACATCTCCGGTTCTCCCGTTGACCAATGCACGCTACCTGCTGGCGGTCACGCCCGTGGAAGCAGGCGACCTCCGGCTGGCGGAGGAGATCCACGGCTACCGCATCTATGAGAATCCGGCGGTGTTGCCGCGCTCGTTCCTGGTCGATCGCGCCGTGCGCGCGCAGAGCCTGGCCGAAGCCGCCGCCTGGCTGCACGCCGCGGATTTCCGCCCCGCCGAATGGGCCATCGTCGAAGGTCCGGTGGATGGCATCGAGCCCGCCGGCGGCGCGCCCGAATCCGTCGAGGTGGTATCGTACCAACCCACGCGCTTGGAACTGCGGACCCACGCCGCCGGCGCAGCCTTATTGGTGGTGGCAGATTCGTATTATCCGGGGTGGGAAGCCCGCGTGGACGGGCGGCCCGCGCCTCTCTACGCCGCCGACGTGGGATTCCGCGGTGTGCCTGTAAGCGCCGGCGATCATCGCGTGGAAATGCGCTTTGTGCCGCGCATTCTCATTCGCTCCGCGATGCTCTCGCTGGTGGCGCTGGTGGCGTTGGCCGTCAGTGCACGCCGGCGGCTTCTTCCACCCGCCGGAACGGGCTGATCAAATTGCCCTGCCCATCGAATTCGCAATCGATCACGGATTCGATGGCGAGCGCCGGGTTCTTTTCGATGACCGGCAGCAGGTTGGCGCTGAGCGCCATGCGGCTCAGTTCCATGGTGTTGCGGATCCAGCCGTAAGTGACTTCGTCCAGGTCGAGTTTGCCCACCGTGGGAGAAATGCGCTCGAGGCATTCCCGGTCGGTGGCAAAGTGAATGGGCGTTCGAATGCCGGCCGGGGTGCTGGCGGTGAGCGAATTCACATGGGTCGGGGCCCAATCGATGCGGTCTACCAGGCGATCGGTGACTATATCCGCCATGCCCATCCCGACCGCGTTGTTGTAGCCCCCCTCACTCAGGTCGCGCACGAAGATGCGCTCGATGCGCGGGCAGCCGGGCCACGGATTACACTCGCCGTTGATGCCGCGGTTGACCACTTTGGTATCCATGCCCGTACCGCTGATGTCCTTGCCGATTTCGTCCACGATGAGGACATCCAGATCCATGGGTAGGCGCCCCATCCAGGATTTCACCAGCGCGAGGTTGGCTTCTTCGCGTGCTTCCATTTCCTCCACCGGCACGGCATCCAGTTTGGCGGTGTTGTGATAGGCGTCTTCCAGGATGGCCAGGCCGCCCAGAATTTTGCCCGATCCCAGCACCTGCCGCCCCACACTGCGGATCACGTGTTCCAATCCGAGCCGGTAGGCATAGGCGTGATAGCGCTGCGCGCCGGCGAATTTCCCCAGTCCGATGGCCATCATCTTGTAAAGGCCGCTCTCGATTTTGCCGGCAAAATCGGTGTGCCATTTCACACGGCCCACCAGCAGCACGCCATCGGCCTGGTAGGCCTCTTTATCCATGAAGGCCTCGATGCCCTCCGCGGTCTTGCCGAGGGACACCACCTCAAGCCGGCTGATGACCGGACACCCTACGCCGGCTTCGGTAACGCCATAGTGAGCCAGAACATCGGCCTGCCCCTCGGCGGTGGCCGCGCCGTGGCTGCCCATGGCCGGAAAAACGAACGGCGCGAACCCCAGGTTCTTCCAGTATTGGACGAGGCTGCGCACGATAGTGGCGAGATTGTGAATGCCGCGGCTGCCGACTCCGATGGCGATGCGGGCCCCGGGCCGCAGGCGCGCGGCAAAACCCGAGGCGGTCAGTTGCTTGGAGACTTCGGCGGCGACATCCGGAATGCCGCGGTCCGGAAACTGCTGGCGTACCAGCACGAAACGAGGAGAGTGCATATTACTAACGATTTTAGCTCGCGGATTCCTCGCCATCCCACTCCGATTCGAGCATGCGCGAGTATTCTCCCGAGGCATATAACTCAAAGCGGAAATTCGACGGCCCGATCAGACAGTGGCTCTCCGATTCCATGAAGCCTTGATACAGCAGATCGGCGAAACGGTGGTAATGGAGGAGAAATTCGTCCGCCAGCATTTCAATGGGTGGGGGCGCGGAGAACATGGAATTGAGGCCCATGGCGCGCGAAAAAATGGAGGCGTAGTCCGCCACGCCCCAGCGCACGAGTTTTTCCTGCACGGTAGCGGGAGGACTCACGGTCAGCAGGCGGGCGAAGCTCTGCCGCCGGACCCCCAGTTCTTTCAACTCCGCAATCCGCGCGGCGCACTCTTCGCATTGCCCCAGCCAGCGGAAAACATCTTTGCCGATGAAAAAGAGCATGCGGATTTCGGAGTATCGTCCCGCGATCAGCCGGCGATGCAGCGTTTCCTCATCGGAACCATCGCCTGGGATCAACCCCGTTAACATCAAGGCAGCTTTGGAGTTCTCCAACAGCGTCGCGGGCGATACGCGCTCGTTGAAAGGATGGAGAATCAGAGGCGGCAGGTCCCAAACGCTGCGGCCGAGAGTCGTGTCAAGGGATTCCATGCTACTCCATAGTCCATATCGGCATCGGCATCGAAATACTTGAGGCTCTTTCCGAGATTATCTTCCGGCGGGTTCTAAGGCAATATCCAAAGACTATGTGGTACGGGGGTAAGGTTGGTCCTAGACTGGGACCGGTAGGAAGATGATCGAGGCCCTAATAATACCGTTTTGGCGTGACGAACGGGGGCAGGGCTTGGCGGAATACTGCCTCCTTACCGCATTTCTGGCGCTGGTCGCGGCCGCGCTTCTGATCCAAGTCACCGGAGGACTCGGCAACGTCTGGAATTCGGTCAACACCACCTTCGGCAACGCCCCAGCCGGCTCCGCGCCCGGCGGACACAATTGAGCGTTACTCTATCGCCAGACCGAGAAACCGCTTGGCATTGCCATAACAAATGTCGCGGATCATGGGTCCCAGCATCTCGTCGCAGTCGGGCAGCTCGCCCGCTTCCACGTCCTTGCCGAGCAGGTCGCAGAGCACCCGGCGGAAATATTCGTGCCGCGGGTAAGACATGAAAGACCGGGAATCGGTGAGCATGCCGAGAAAGCGCGAAAGCAACCCGCAGTTGGAGAGCGCGTCGATCTGCCAGGTCATGGCCTCTTTCTGATCGAGGAACCACCAGCCGCTGCCGAATTGGATTTTGTTGGCTACGGAGCCATCCTGGAAATTGCCGGCCATGGTGGCCAGAACATAGTTATCCGCGGGGTTGAGGTTGTAGAGCACCATTTTGGGTAGCGCGTTTTCCTGGTCCAGGCGGTCCAGGTAGGCACCTAGAGCGTCGGCTTGCGGCCAGTCGCCCACCGAATCGAATCCGGTGTCCGGCCCCAGTTCGCGGTATCTCCTGGTATTGGCGCTGCGCCGCGCTCCCAGGTGCAGTTGCTGGGTCCAGCCGCGGGCGGCATTCCAGCGGCCGAATTCGAGCATGAGGAAACCGGCGAATCGCGCCTGCTCGGCGGGCGTGGCGGCGTGGCCGGCGCGGGTTCTCTCGAAGATGGCCGCGCATTCGCTCTCGGTTCCGAAATCGGCGGGTGCGTAGTTCAGGCCGTGATCGGAAAGCCGGCCGCCCATCCGGTGAAAGAAGTCATGGCGCTTTTTGAGAGCGTCTACAAATTCGCTTAACCGGCCGATGGCCGTGTTGCTTACTGCTTCCAGTTTCCCCACCCAGGGATTGAACTGCTCCGGCAGGTGCACGTTGAGCGCTCGATCCGGGCGGAAAGCCGGAAAGACTTTGGTGGGCAGGTCCGATGCGGCAATGGCTTTATGACAGGCCAGGTCATCGGTGGGATCGTCGGTGGTGCACACCGCCTTCACGCGGAACTTGCGCAGAATGCCGTGCGCGCTCAATTCCTCGGTCTGGAGCAGTTCGCCCGCGCGGTCCCAGATGCGCCGGGCGTTCGATTCGTCGAGCAGTTCGTCGATCCCGAAATAGCGTTTCAGCTCCAGGTGGGTCCAATGGTAGAGCGGATTGCGCAGGGTATAGGGAACGGTCTTGGCCCAGGCGAGGAATTTCTCGTAAGGGGCGGCCGCGCCGGTGCAGTACGTCTCCGCGAAACCGTTGGCCCGCATGGCGCGCCACTTATAGTGATCGCCCTCCAGCCAGATCTCGAACAGGTTCTGGAAGCGGCGATTGGAGGCCACGTCCGGGGCCGGCAGGTGGCAGTGATAATCGAGAATGGGCTCGGCTTCGGCGTAATTGTGGTACAGTCGCCGCGCGGTCGCGTTGCTCAACAGAAAATCTTCGTGAATAAAGGACATAGGCAGTGCGCGCAATACAGCAGCATATCACGGGGTAGCGCGACTGGCGTTTGACAAGCGCGGCCAGTCACTCTACAGTGGGGGCTGAATGCGCGGCACACTGCGCCAGCGCCTGGAGCGCTACTTCGAGTTCGCCACACTCGGCACCGATTGGCGGACGGAAATCCTGGCCGGTTTCACCACCTTCATGACGATGGCGTACATCGTGTTCGTCAATCCGGCCATCCTCCACGAAACCGGGATGCCGCTGGCGGCGGTCACCGCGGCCACCTGCATCTCCGCGGCGGTGGGCAGTCTCCTGATGGGCGGCCTGGCGCGCTACCCCATCGCGCTCGCGCCCGGCATGGGGCTGAACGCCTACTTCACCTATACCGTGGTGAAGGGCATGGGAGTGCCGTGGCAAGCGGCCCTGGGCGCGGTATTTCTTTCGGGCGTGGCCTTCTTTGTGCTCACTTTGCTGGGAGTGCGGCAGCTCATCATCTCCACCATTCCCGTGGAGCTGTATGCGGCGGTGGCGGCCGGAGTGGGCCTGTTCATTGCCTTCATCGGCCTGCGCAACTCCGGCATCATCGTGCCCAATCCCGCCACCACCGTCACGCTGGGGAACCTGCACGATAAGAGCACCGTGCTGGCGATCGTGGGACTGTTGCTCATGGCCACGTTACTGGCGTGGCGGGTGCGCGCGGCCATGCTCATCGGCATTATCGTCACCACCGCCCTGGGGCTGGCCACCGGGGTGGCGCGCTGGGCCCCGCATTCCTACCGCTTGGCCGATCTCGCGGCTACGGCGGGCGCTTTGAACCTGCGGGCCACTCTCGGCCTGGGCTTTCTCGAAATCGTGTTTGTGTTCCTGTTCATCGACCTGTTCGATAACATCGGCACGCTGGTGGCGGTGGGCCAGCGCGCCGGCTTATTCGACCGCGCGCACCAGATCCCGCGCGTCAACCGCATCCTGTTTTCCGATGCCATCGCCACGGTGGTCGGTTCGCTCACCGGGACTTCCACGGTGGTGAGCTATATCGAAAGCGCGGCCGGAGTGGCCGCCGGCGGGCGCTCAGGCGTCACTGCCATGGTCACCGGACTGCTGTTTCTGGTGGCGCTCTTCGCCGCGCCCGCGGTGGGCGCGATTCCCGCCGCGGCCACGGCCCCGGCGCTGATCGTGGTGGGCAGCCTGATGATGACCGCGGTGGGAGAAATCGAATGGCAGGATCCGGAAGTGGCGATTCCCGCTTTCCTCACCATCATGACCATCCCGCTCACCTACAGCATCGCCAATGGCCTGGCGTTCGGGTTCACGGCTTTCACCCTGATGAAGATTTTGCGCGGCAAATTCCGCCAGGTGAACTGGTTTGTCTATGCGTTGACGGCCCTGTTCATCGCGCGATTCGTGTGGCTCTCCCACTGAGCGGCAGGCCAGCGGCCGAATAGCACCGGCGTGGCTGAAATCAGCCATTGGGAGCAGCACATTCTTATCTGAATTTAATGACACCCGAATGAAACCAGCGGCGCGGTAGAGCGGTCCAGACTCGTAGGTAGGGAGCGGAAAAACACTCTTATGCGCAAGACAACTTATATCCCGGTGCTGCTGGCGATGGCGGCAGCTTCGGCGGTGGCGGATGCCGGCGATCCGCCCTCCGAAGTCGCGCGGTTGAATTACATGGAAGGACCGGTGTCATTCCGGCCCGGCAGTGTGGAGGACTGGACCGCCGCTTCGCTCAATTATCCGCTGACCATCGGCGACCATCTGTGGACCGATGACGGCGCGCGCGCGGAGTTGCACGTGGGTTCCAACGGTATCCGCATGAACTCGCGGACGGCGCTGGCGGTGCTCAACCTGGATGACCGCACCGTGCAGCTCAGCCTGACGGAAGGTTGGGTACAAATCCACCTGCGTTATCTGGCGAACGATGAAACCTTCGAGGTAGACACACCCAACGCCGCGATGTCGCTGGTGGCGCCCGGCGACTACCTCATCGGCGCCGATAGCGAGCAGGGCCGCACCACCGCCATCGTGCGCGGCGGAGAGGCGGATATCACCGCCGCCGGAAGCGAGTTTTCCCTTCGGCCTCGCGAGAGCGCCGGAATCACCATTACGGACACTGGGGCCCAGGAATTGGACAGCGTTCCTCCTTCCAGTGCTTTCGAAGATTGGTGCCGCAACCGGGACTTCCGCGAAGATCAGGCTTTTTCGCGCGAGGCGCGCTATGTGCCGCGCGAAATGATCGGCGCCGAGGATCTGGGCCAGTATGGCGTGTGGCGCGAAGACGCCCAGTATGGCTGGGTGTGGGTGCCGACCGGCGTGCCGGCGGGTTGGGCGCCTTATCGCTATGGGCATTGGGCGTGGGTCGAGCCGTGGGGCTGGACCTGGATCGATGACGCCCCGTGGGGATTCGCTCCCTTCCACTATGGCCGGTGGGCCTTCGTGGGCGCGGCGTGGGTGTGGGTGCCGGGACGCATGATGGTTGCAGTGCGGCCGGTGTACGCTCCGGCGCTGGTGGCCTTCGTAGGTGGCCCGCGTTTCGGCGTGGCAGCCTGGTTTCCGTTAGGACCGGGCGAGGTTTACCGGCCAGCGTATGCCGCGAGCGAAGTGTACGTGCGCAACGTGAACATCGTGCACGTGACCGATATCGATGCGATCGGCGTCACCAACGTGCGCTACATGAACCAGTCGGTAGCGGGCGCGGTCTCGGTGGTTCCGCATGACGCGTTCGTTTCGGCCCGTCCCGTGGCGCGCGCGGCGATCATGGTTCCACATGAAACCATCATGCGGGCGGAAGTGGTGGGGACCACGGCGCCCATCGCGCCCACCCGCGTGAGCGTATTGGCCGGTAGCGGCGGGGTGGTGAACACGCCGCCCGCCCGTTTCGTGGATTGTACGGTGGTGGCCCGGCAGACGCCACCGCCCGCGCCCGTACCGTTCGCCGCCAAGGAACAGGCGCTGCGCGCCAATGGAGGGCGGCCGCTCGATACCGCCCAGATGAACGCTATTCGCGGATCTGCCCCACCCGCCCGTCCGATGGCTCGCGCGGCCGCACCGGCGCGGCCGGCAGCAGCGCCCATTGCCGAGCGGCCCGCCAACGCGGAAGCACGTCCCAGCGATCAGCCGCGGGAGCAACACTCCCAGCCGGCGGCGAAAAAGACGGAGAAGAAGAAGACCGAGAAGAAGACGGAGCGTCAATAGGCGCTGCCGGTAGTCGGGGGGCCTGCAACATTCCAGCGGGCCTCCGCGGTATCGCTTTACGCCGCGACGGCCAGGTTAGCCGAGGCTGGACGCGGACACTGGGAAAGCCTGACGGCCAGCCCTTGGGCGCACGCCTCGCGCATTTTCTCGGCGAGAACCTCGGACCGGTTATCGGAAGGCCAGAAGATCATGCGTCCACCATCCTGGTAGTAAACTATCTCCCAAGAGTTGCCCAGAATTGCTTGCATCGTGACGCCTCCGCCTCGTTGTAGTGCATGCCGGTTGCCAAATTGCGGAGAAACACCACACAACCGAAACTATCCTTATTTTTGTGGTAGTTAGCCGATGCCACGGAGCTGATCGCATCGCCGGAATGGAACACGGGGACGAATATTCCGGAATTCGTGTTCGGAATGCGAACAAGAATGCGATAAATCAGGATGCGGAGGTGTTGGCGGCCGAGAGTTGGGAATTCGCGGTGGTCCAGATCCCGCGCAGGCTCTTGCCCCATCCCTCGAGGAAGGCCACCGAGGCTAATGCTATCCAGCTCAGCAGGATCGCGTATTCGACGAGATGTTGTCCGTCCTCATCGAACCACAGGCGCTGGAGTAGTAATTTCATGCCTCGGTCAATAGTAGTACCGGCGCTCGGAGGAAACCATCTTATCTATGGGTAACAGTGTCCGAAAGATACCTCCTCGGCTCTGCTAGACTTGAACCGGAAGGCAAGCTGGACTGGTGTCTGGGACGGTCTTCAAAACCGCTCGGCGGCCTTTGCGGTCGTTGGTGCGTTCGATTCGCACTGTCTTCCGCCATCTCTAGTCTTGCCAAGTTCGAAGGCAACGATGCTAAGATGTTCGTGAAATTACAGAAAACGTCTTCGCTGAGCGGCATTGAGTGTAATGGTGAGTTTCTTAGCTGAGGGCGCAGAGCCGTCTCTGAGCACTCCGGCGTTGTCGTGCCCTGTTGTGGTGGACTGCCGGACCCAGAGTTTTCGAGGTGAAAGGGGCATAGTGCGGGCATGGCCTCGGATAGCGAGGCTGCAGCGCGATATCGGTGGAGTTTCGGAGGCTCATTCCATCGGGCATCTCTTCTGTGTCAGCAAATTGATGCAGTGCTCGCCTTTGATCGTCGCTGTTTCGAGCGGCCGCGATTTGATCGGTGTAATGTGCGCCGGAGAACCGCGGATCGAGGGGGTTCCGGTTGGTGTTGTTGCCGTGGGACATGCGTCTGACGCGCGGACTGTGTTGGCGCGCGACCCGCATACCGTGCCAGTCCTCGCTGCCGGTCTGGAGCACCTAGCCCAATGCGGGCGCTATCACACCATATACGTGCAAGATAGATCGTTGCAACGCCACGAGTTGTCGGCGGTCCTGAACACCATTGCCGGCATTTCCCACAGAACCGAGGCTGTGGAGGTCAGACAGACACTGCTGCTGCCGGATTCATTTGAATCCTTTCGCAGAGCCCTAGGCAGTCACACCAGGCGCAACTTAATGTATTACCGTCGACGTGCGGCGAGTGGCGGTGTTGAGTTCCGGCGCGGGTTGGGATCGACAGAGGTTACCAGCGCATTATCGCATCTGGCTGCGCGGCAAAGAGTCAGCCGTTACAGCGCCAAACAAATCAAAACGAACCGAACGGCTCTCGACGACACGCCTGGCTCATTTTGGTACGGGCTGTGCACGAACGCAGGTGTGTGGCTTTCGATCATCGGAGGCTTTCAGTGCGGCGAGACCGCGTACATCACATTCCAGCTAAATGACAGCGATCCTGTATATGACCACATGTCCCTCTCCGTCGTCGGCCGCTCGTATCTGATTGAGGAACTCATCCGCGTCGGCGTCCGGAACCTCAATTTCCATGGAGGATGCCGCGGGCTTTTAGAACGTTATTGTGCCAAGGAACTGTGGCATCTCGTGGTGATTGAGAAGTCCACCTTGGCGGCAACCGCAATTCGAAAAGTGGGCCGCACAATCCTGAAGGCTGGGGCCGTTCGAGGCTGAATCTGTAATGTCCCGCACCATTGGCAATGCGGAAAAACTCGACACTTCCTGGTTTTGGCGTACATTAGTATATAAGCATTCTGGGTAGAGCCGATTCGAGCACAATTCTTCTCCGCTTCAGTTCCTGTGACGAACGCTTGAGGTAGACGCCGCTTCCCAGTGCGTATTGCGCCACCGCAACCATCGCATCATGCCGCTCGGCTGAGCGATGAATTCTGATTGGGAGACAACCGGCATGTTGAACGGCGCGAAGGCGGGATCGTTCAGGGAAATGGAAGATGCATTGATGTATCTTCCGCGAAAAGGCGTTACCGAGTGCCGCAAGGGACAACTCGTTTTTGACGAGCACCAACCATCCAAGGGCCTGCACCTGATCGTGCAGGGCCGTGTGAAAGTCACCATCCCACTCGACAACGGCGCGCAGACAGTGGTGGACATTTTCACAACCGACGATTTCTTCGGTGAGAGTTCGCTGCTGGGCGCGCCCCGCATTTCCGAACGCGCCCAAGCGTTGGACAACGTTACCCTGATGTCCTGGACCACCGCGGAAATTGAGGACCAGGTGGAGCGCCAGCCGCGTCTGGGTGTCGCGCTCCTACAATTGTTGGTGAAGCGCGGGCTGTTCTATGAAGAGCGGTTGCAGAGCTTCGCGCTCGATAAGACGCCGCAGCGGGTCGTTCGCTCGCTCCTGTCGTTTGCCGACCGGCTAGGCATTCGGGGCGAGGATGGCTCGACTCACGTCCCTCCGCTCACTCACCAGGTGATCTCGGAGTACGTCGGAACCTCGCGCGAGATCGTCACTTTCCAGATGAATTACCTGCGGCAAAAAGGCTATCTCCAATATTCGCGCAAGGGGATTCAGGTCTATACCGACGCCTTGCGAGAGCACCTGCACTCGGAAAGCGGGCAGGCGGAGCCATGGCCGCAGGGTGCGGAGAAGAAAACGCTGCTGGCGGGCGAAGGGCCGGGGTAACTGCTCCCTCCCATTGCTAACTTTGGTTAATGCCCGCCCGCTTGCCAAAGTCGGGCTCGTATCGTAGCTCCAAACCGGTTACAGTTTTTGTGGATTGCGGATGCTATGAGATGGGTTGCGTTACTATCGCTGGCCGCCGTGCTAGGCTTGCTCGCCAGCGGAGCGGACTCCGTTCCGCCCGTGCTGCGAAACCAGGATCCCCAGCCCGATGTGATCGTTCGGCTGCCGGGAGCGCCGCCGGCGCCCGTGGTTCCGGCTCCGGAAACCGCGAACACGACCGCCCCCGCGGCCCCGGCTCTAGCCTCCGAAGAAAAGGAGAGGCCACCACTCCTCAGCCACATTTATCCCCCTTCCTTTGAAGCCGACGCCGCCGTTTTTTGTCAGAAGCTGATCGGCCAGTGGACTGTCGCGGATGCCCGCTTTCTGTTAGGGGAACCGACTCGGCAGCGACCGGCTTGGGATGACCACCAGCGGGAGAACGGCCGCATCTACGCGTTCTCCGATCCCACCAAGCGCTATCGGGAGATCGAACTGGATTTCGACGCCGCCAGCGGCACCTTGCGCACCGTGTTCGTCTACCCGTGGAGCCTCACCTGGCAGGATTGCCGCCGCATTTGGGGAGTCCAGGTAAGTGAAACGGAGGGCGCCAACGGCCGCAAGTTCTATTCTTATTTCAATCGCAAACTGGATGTGCTGGTCGATCCCAGCGGGCGAGTGGTCAGCCTGGGTTTGTACTGACAGCGCTCAGTAGCCGTTGTCGCGCAGCTTCTCGACCGTCAATCCCCCGCCCTTCATTTCCAGCTTGCGCAGCAGCTTCTCCACGTGCTTGGCCAGAATGTCGCACTCCAGGTTCAGCCGCGCGCCGGGCCGGTAACCGCCGAGCGTCGTGTTGCGATACGTGTGCGGAATAATCGTGACTGCCAGCACATCGCCCTCCAACTCCGCCACGGTGAGGCTGATGCCATCGATCGCGATCGATCCCTTGTACACGAGGAACGGGTCCAACTCGGGCGGAACGCGCACCCGCAGCCACCAGTTCTCGCCGCCCAGCGCTTCGAGCGAGAGTAGCTCGCCAGTGCCATCCACGTGGCCCTGCACGATGTGGCCGCTCAACCGTCCGCTGGGCGAAAGCGGGCGCTCCAGGTTCACGCGCGAGCCAGAGCGCAGATCGCCCAGGTTGCTACGCTTGAGCGTCTCGGGAGCCAGGTCGGCCGCGAATCCCGCCGGCCGCGGAGCGATGGCGGTCAGGCACACACCGTTCACCGCGATGCTGGCGCCTTCCGCCATGTCTTCCATGACCGTGGAGCAGCGCACCTGGAGCCGCGCGCCGGCCGCGCGCGTTTCGACGGACTCGACGGTTCCCAGTTCTTCAACGATCCCGGTGAACAATGTATCCCTCCACGGCGAATTCGTCCGGTGGAATCGGGTGCAGCGTCACGCGATCGACGGCAATGGCATCGGCCCTCCGCCGGCGGCCGATCCCGCCGGCCAACGGCAGCGCCTCCAGGCCGCCCAGGATCTTGGGACCGTAATAGAAAAAGACGCGGTCCACTAAGCCGCTATCGAGCACCGACCAGTTGATCTTGCTGCCGGCCTCGATCATCAGCGAAAGGTACCGCTGCCTGGCCAGCCATTGCACAGCGCCTTCGAAATCGGCGCGGCCGCCGCGGCCATCCATGATCAACACCTCGATGCCGCGCGCTTCGAGCGCCTTGCGCCGCTCCGCCCCAGAGGCGGAAGTTGCGATCACTACCACATCGCCCGCCGCGCTCGTCACCATCCTGGCATCGAGCGGCAGCCGCAATTGCGAATCCATGACCAGCCGCAGCAGGGAGCGGCAGCGTGGCAGGCCGGTGCGATCGGTCAACAGGCAGTTGTCCGCCAGCACCGTGCCGATGCCGGTCACAATGGCATCGTGATCGTGGCGCAGTTGCTGCACGTGGGCGCGGGCCCGCTCGCTGGTAATCCAGCCGCGATTATCGTCGGGCGCGGAGATCTTCCCATCCAGCGTGATGGCGGCTTTCAACGTCACCAGCGGCCGGCCGGTGCGCATGAAGTGCAGGAACGGCTCGTTCAGCTTCTCGGCTTCCGCCGCAAACTCGGCGGCGAGGTGAACTTCCACGCCGGCCGCGCGCAGGCGGCGGAAGCCTTCGCCCGCCACCAGCGGATTGGGATCTTCGAGCGGCGCAACCACGGCCGCCACGCCGGCCTGGATCAAGGCGTCGGCGCACGGCGACGTCCGCCCCTGGTGCGAGCACGGCTCCAGGTTGAGATAGAGCGTGGCGCCGCGCGCTTTTTCGCCCGCTTCCGCCAGCGCAATGATCTCCGCGTGCCGTACGCCGGCATAGGTGTGAAACCCGCGGCCCACCACTTCGCCCGCGCGCACCAGGACCGCGCCCACCATGGGATTCGGACTGGCCAATGCCCTGCCGTGCCGCGCCAGGGCCAGCGCTTCGCGCATGTATGCCGGATTCATTTTTCAAAAAGCGATGCGATAAATTTCTCGGCGTCGAACGGCAGCAGGTCCTCGGCCTTCTCCCCCACTCCCACGTAACGGATGGGGAGATTCAACTCGCGCGCGATCGCCACCACGATGCCGCCCTTGGCGGTGCCGTCCAGCTTGGCCAGCACGATCCCGGTCACGCCGGAGGTTTCGGTGAACTTGCGCGCCTGCTCCAGCCCATTTTGTCCGGTGGTGGCGTCCAGCACCAGCAGCACTTCGTGGGGCGCGTCGGGGATCACTTTTTTAGCTGTGCGGCTCATCTTTTGCAGCTCCGCCATGAGGTTTTCCTTGGTTTGCAGGCGGCCGGCGGTATCCACGATGACGTAATCCATCTTGCGCGCGCGCGCCGCGCTGAGCGCGTCGTAGAGCACCGCGCTGGGATCGCTGCCCGGCCCTTGCCGCACCACGGGCGATGCGGTGCGTTCGCCCCAGATCTCCAACTGCTCGATGGCCGCGGCGCGGAACGTATCGGCCGCGCACAGCAGCACCGACCGCTGCTCGTTCTTGAACCGCCGCGCCAGTTTGCCGATGGTGGTGGTCTTGCCCGAGCCGTTGACCCCCACCACCAGCACCACGGCCGGCGGTTCGTTGACGCGCGCCGGAGCGCGCTCGCTCGATTCCAGGATCTCGAGCAGGTGTTCGCGGATCAGCCCTTTCAATTCCGCTGCGTCGTGCAATTGATGCCGTCCCACACGTTCGCGGATGCGCGCCAGGATCTCTTCGGTGGTGCGCACCCCAATGTCGGCGGAAATCAGCGTGAATTCGAGCTCATCCAGCAGGTCGGCGTCGATTTCCCGCTTGCCTTCGAGCGCGTCTTCGAGGGCCGAGACCAGTCCGGCGCGCGTCTTCTCGACGCCGCTTTTGAGCCTTTCGAGCAGGGACGGTTCCTGCTCCACGGAGCCGAACAAAGTCTGGATCATTGGTAGATTTTAGCGCGGTAGTGGCTTAGGCGTGGGCCGGCCGCTCTTCTATTCTCGCGACTGCGGTCCCGGAAGCGTCGGGGCATCCGGGCTAACATTGAGCGGGATATCGATCAGGGCGGACTGTTGGGCGTTCTCATCGAAGACGCGCAGCCGGTAGTGGCGCGGGACGACATCGAACAGAATGGTCCCCTGGATCGAATCCGTCGGCGACACGAGCTTCAAGGAACTCATCCATTCAGCGAGTTGGTCGCCGTTGGTCAGCTCGGCAAAGCTGCTGCCTCGATCGTCTTCAACCGTGAAATTGGGGACTGTGGCCTGGCTGCCGCCGCTGTTGGTAACCGCCACGTGGATAACCAGGAAGCGGTTTTGAGGAATCCGCTGGTTCGCACCCTGTCCCAACTGGGTCAGCCACTGGGTCTCGAGCGCGGTATAAACCAGGTGACCGGCCGTCACTTTGTCACCCATGCTATAGACAGGCACGGGTTTCGCCTTCTCCTGGCAACCGCCGAAGAGAATCGGGATCGCCGCGAGAAGGAACGCTGAAATCGAGCGGGGATACGCCATAATACTCAGACCTCATTGTCCCCAGGCGCAAAAACTGTGTCAATAGATACTTCCATTCCCGCAAACGGAGGAATCCGGACTATTTCTGAGCGTCCTGCAAAAGGCGTTCGAACTTGCGGCGTTGTTCTTCGTTGAGAACCTGCTCGACCCGGGTTTTGCCGTCGGTGAGAACGGTGCGGTAGTATTGCCAGAAATCGTTCAGGATCGACTGCACCTGTTCGGATTGCGCCGGCGTGAGCTGCAGTTCCCTTTGCAGCCTCCTGAAATTTAAGGCTTTACCCTCCGGAGTGTCAAACGTCGGCTGATGCAGCCGCGTATGGACTCCCATGTTCATCGCCAGTGCGCCGGCTGCGGCGCCGCATAAGAACACCAGGGACAGAGCGGTAATCGACACCCAGCGCGGGCTCCCGGACCGCCCGGCCGTGGCATTCACGAGGACGTCAGTGCTCATACGCCGTCAGCGTGACCAGCATGTTATCCGGTGCGGGCGCGCTGTCGAAAGCCGGGGAATCTTGTTGAGCCAAAACGGCTTCGGGGGAGGGTGCCCCGGCATAAGCGGTTTCGCGGGAGATCAGGTAACTTCCCAGGACGGCGAAGGTAAGCAAGGACGCAAATGCCAGCCGGCGGGCGAAAATCAAATCGAATCCAAACAGCGTGGCCAGCGATGGTGCCGGTCTAGCCGCCCCGGCCGTTTCCATCACGCGGCCATAAAAGCCGGGCGATGGTTGGAGGTTCTCTTCCGACCGCAAAGAACCGAACAGGAACGAGACTTCCCGCATCTCTCGGGTCTCTTGACGGCACGTTGGACAGTTGTTCAGGTGCTCCTCGATTCGACGCGTATCGGCCGGTTCCAGCGTGCCGGCCAGATATTCCTCGAGGCTCTCCATCACTACCGCGTGCATACGTTTCTTCCCTTAAGAATGTAAATTACCACGTCCGAACCAGCCCCATCACGGATCTTTGGCCCTCGCGGCGCCGTCCGTTTTCGGGGTCGTTGATTCATCGTAACTTCGGCATCTTCGCGGATCGCTTAACCGGGGACCACCCCTGGAGTGCGTTCCAGACGTTGAGCCGCCTTCACCAGTTTCTGGCGCGCACGGAAAAGCTTGACCTTTATAGTGTTCTCGTTCATTCCCGTACGGGCCGCCAGTTCTTCCACAGAATACCCGTCAACTTCCTTCAACATCAACAACATACGCTCCTCTTCCGAAACCCGGGAGAGAAGTTTCACCACATAATCCCGCTGCGCCAGGCTGCTGTCGGCCGGAGCGGTCCGGTCCACGCTCGGTTCCGTGTTTTCCACCCGCCGCACTTCATCCTCGCTGAGATCGCTTTCGTAGACCAGTTTGCGCACTTTGCGCTTGCGCAGGTAATCGAAGCACTCGTTAACTGTAATCTTGTAAATCCAGGTAATCAGCGAACTGCGGAAGTCGAAGCTTTTGATCGAGAGGTAGACCTTCGCAAACACCTGCTGAGCGATATCTTCGACGTCGTTCCGCTGGCGGACAATACCGTGGATGATGGAAAACACCTTCGACTGGTAGCGTTCGACAATCTCGCGAAACGCCGCCTCATCGCCGGCCTGGACCCTGCGGACCAAAGCGCCTTCCGGGGTGTTCTGATAATCCACTCTGGATTTCGCCGCAACCTTTGTACCGAACCTTGGGAAGGGCAGCGCGCCGGACAGTGTCCCCATACAACGCTTCCGACGCGGGCCCGGGGATTCGGGTTTCAAGCAATAGCACTGCTTACTTACTTGCAAGATAGCACAGCCATGGGGCAGGCTTTTTGCGACCTCGCGGGCCCCCGGTCATCCAATAAATCGATAACGGCAAAGCGGCGAAGTCCTGTTTGTATAATAGGACTGGCAAAGCGCCTTAATTGAGGAGTGAGAAACGCATGGTGCAATTAACCGAGAAGGCGGTCGGCAAGGTTAAGGAGATCATGGCGTCGCAAGAGCCGGCGCCGTCCGGACTGCGCATCGCCGTGGTGGGCGGCGGTTGTTCCGGATTCAGCTATTCCATGGCATTTGAAAACCAGCCCAACATGTTGGACAAGACGTACAACTATGACGGACTGAAGGTTTACATCGATCAGGCCAGTCTCCTCTATCTGGACGGCGCCGAGGTGGACTACGTGGAGACCCTCGAAGGGTCCGGGTTCAAGTTCAATAACCCGCACGTAAAGTCTACTTGCGGTTGCGGCAGCTCTTTCCAGGCCTGACCGGCGTTAAGGGTGCCGGCCCTCACTCCTCCCGCAAGGCGCTCATGGGGTCGATGTGCGTCGCCCGCAGGGCCGGAACCAGGCTGGCCAGTACCGCCACCGAGACCATCGTCAGCACCACGCTGCCCATGGTTTCCGTATCTATAGCGCTGACACCGTAGAGCAGTCCCGCCAGCAAGCGTCCCGCCGCTAACGAACCGGCCAAGCCGGCGCCCAGCCCGAACGCAACCGGCGCCATCGCCTGCCGCAGGACCATCCTCAGAACATCTCCGCCGTTCGCTCCCAGTGCCATGCGGATTCCCAGTTCATTGGTGCGTGAAGCGACCGAATACGATACAACCCCATAAATGCCGAGGCTGGCCAGCACCAGGGCCGCGCCCGCAAAAAGCAGGATCAGGGTCATCTGGAAGCGCCGCTGCGCCACGGATTCATCCACGGCCTGCTCCATCGTGTGAAAGGCCGGTACCGGCAGCTCGGAATCGAGGCGATGAATGGCCTCGCGAATGGCCGGCGCAGCCCCCAGCGCGCCGCCGGCGCTTCTGACCGCCAGAACGGGGCCGCCGAAAGTCCGCCGCTGCCAATACGGCAGGTAGATGGTCATGGAGGGCGGCTTGTCCAGCCCGACGCTCCTGATATCGCCGACCACCCCCGTCACTTCGATCGGCGGACCGTCGGGGTCGCCGACTTTGAAACGCTGGCCGAGCGGATTCTGCCCTGGCCATAGCCGCTCCGCGGCCAATGCCGATACCAGGGCGACCTTCCTCTCGCCATCCATCTCCTCGAAAACTCTGCCGCGCCGCAGCGGGATGCCCATGGTCGGGAAGTATTCGGGGTTCACGCCGCGAATGTCCGCCAGCGGCCGCTCCATGATCGGCACGGTTGTTCCTTCCAGTGAGATCAGGTTGTTCCCTCCCGAGCCGCCCAGGGGAAGCATGTTCGATACGCCCGCGGACACCACCCCGGGCAGGGTCTCGACGGAACCGAGCAGAGAGCGCAGGAAACGGACCCTCTCCGGCTGCTCGGGGTAGCGCGTTTCCGGCAAATTCAAATCGACCGTCGCCACCTGCTGCGCGCTGAACCCTTTGTCCACGTCGAGCAGCTTCACGAAGCTTCGCAGCAGCAGTCCGCCGGCCATCAGGCACAGCGTGCCCAGTCCCACTTCGACGGCCACCAGCAGCGCGCGCAGGGTTCCCGAGCTGCGCCCTTCGGTACTGCCGCGAGTGACCGCCTGCAACCCTTCCTGAGGGTCGATGCGGGCCGCGCGCCACGCCGGCAACAGCCCGAACAGGAGACCGGCGACCACGGAAATCGCCAGCGTGAATAGAAGTACCCGAGCGTCCAGATGGACTTCCTCCAATCGCGGCAAGTCCACCGGCGCGTAGTTCAGGATCAGCCGCAGCAGCCCCCAGGCAATCCCCACCCCCAGCGCCCCGCCGATGCCCGCCAGCAGCATGGTTTCGACAACCAGTTGCCGCAGAAGACGCCCGACGCCCGCCCCTAGCGCGGAGCGAATGGCGAGTTCCCGTTTTCGGGAAGTGGCGCGCGCCAGCAGCAGATTGGCGATATTGACGCATCCGATCGCCAGAACCAGCCCGACCGCGAACAGCACCAGTTCGAAACCGTTGCGCGAACGGCCCGTGATCTGGTCTCGCAGCGGAACCAGCGCGGCCATGAGCTCGAGCTTCTCCGGCGCCTGGCTCGCCACACGGGCCTGCACCGCGTTCAATTCCGCCAACGCCTGCCGTGGCGAAACGCCCGCCCGCAGACGGGCGATGCAGGCGTAATTAAAGTCGCCCATGGTCTGGGTATCGTACGGCTGTGCAAACGGCTTCCACAACTCCGGCCGCTCCGCCGCGATGGTCATGGCATAGAGCTGGCTCAACTTGGGAAAGTGGAAGCTGGGCGCCATCACGCCGATCACTTCGTTGGGATGGCCGTTGAGCAGGATCTTGCGCCCGACGATGTGGGGATCGGAAGCGAACCGGCGTTTCCAGAGGCGGTCGCTCAAGATGACCACGTTATCGCGTCCCGCCCGGTCTTCGCCCTCGAGGAACGTTCGGCCCAACTGGGTCCGCGCGCCGAGCATCGGGAAGAGGTTGGGAGTCACCTGTGCCGTCATCAGGCGCTCCGGCTCCCCCGCGCCGGTGAGATTGAGACTGGTGCCCCCGATCATGGCGAGTTGCTCGAACGCACCCACGCTTTGGCGCCATGCGACGAAGTGCATGGCATTCACCGGCAGCCGCGGCGCCAGATGGCTGAATTTCGGAACCACTTCGTGAATCGCCATCAGCCGGCTTTCGTCGCCATAGCCCAGCGGGCGCAGCAAAATACCATCGAAGACGCTGAAAATAGCGGTGTTGATGCCGATGCCGAAGGCCAGCGTGCCTATGGCGATGGCGCCGAAACCGGGGTTGCGCCGGATGGTGCGCAGCGCGTGGCGGAGATCGTTGCCGATATGCATACATTCCTCGACGCGGGAGCCGTAAAAACGGGAGTACGCAGGCAGCCGGCAACGAGTTCCGACGAAGCCGGGTTAGCCGGTTGTTTCCGCGGACGCAGGGTAGTATCAATTGAGACATGCGGACCTTGTGGTGTTTTCTACTGTTCGCCGGCATGGCTTTCCCGCGAACGGAATTTTGGGCGCCGCTTTCCCCGCCCCGCGCGCACTATTCGGCGGATTTGAAATACGACGCGGCCTCGTCCCGTCTGGAAGGCACGGCGACTATTCGTTTTCGCAACACTGCCGGCCGGCCCATCGGCCGCATCGCGTTCCAGTGGTTCGGCGACTCCATAACCGCCGCGGTGAATGGAACCGCGCTCGCGCGCTCACCCGCCAATCCAAAGGTCGCGCTGTTCGATCTGCCGCGCGATCTCGCTCCCGGATCGGAAATCGTTCTGGCCGTCACGTTCGGTGCCTCTTGGCAGCTCGATCCCAAAACGGCCAGCGCCATCACGTCTTCCGCGGTTCCAAGGCTCTGGTGGGGATTCGGCGTGCTCGAGGACTACGAAGTGCGGGTCACCGCGCCGGATGGCTATGTGTGGGCCACCAGCGGCCGCTACGATTCCGCCAGGCAGGCGTATATCGCGGAAGGCGCGCGCGTATTCGGGGCCTTTCTTGGCAAGGGCTACGAAAGCGCGCAGGGCGATGCCGGCGGGGTCCAAGTCCGCGCGGTGTTCACGCCGCAGGGCCGGCCGTGCGCCGAACTGCTCTTGAAGACCGCCATCGATGCCATCGGCTTCTACCGCCAGCGCTTCGGCGTGTACCCGCACCGCTCGCTCTCCATCGTGCCCGGCATGGATCACCCCGCGGGAGGTTATCCGCCCGCCAGCGCGCTGGTAGTCATCCATGGCCAGCACCGCATGGCCGAGCGGCCCGAAGCCTTCTGGCGATGGATCACCGCCCACGAGATCGGCCACATGTATTGGGGCAACTACGTGCTGGCGCAAGGCCAAGATTCGCTTAACTGGCTGATGATCGGCATGGGTCTCTGGACCGACCAGGAGTACCGGCATGCCCGCGGCATCGCCGGCGCGGGCAACCTGGAAGTCAACTACGCCGGCGGCGTGAAGGAAGGCCGCGACACCACCATGGACGTTACCCCGGAGCAGGAGGACGCCATCCAGTGGGACTTCAATAACATCGTCGAGCACGGAAAAAGCATTGCGATGATCAATGGGCTCGAATCCGTTCTGGGACGCGATGCCTTCGAAGCCGTTTACCGCCGCGCGCTGCGCGATTACGTGGGCAAACAGCTCGGCTGGCGCGAATTTGAGCGCATCGCCGAGCTCGAAAGCGGCCGGGATCTCGGCTGGTTCTTCGAACCCTGGGTGCGGTCGTCCGGCGCCGTGTCTTATCGCGTGGCCGGCAAGAGCTGTACGGCTGCTTCCGGCGGCTTCGACTGTCTCGTCAAGATCGAGCGCACTGGCGCGACGCGCATGCCGTTGACCGTTGGGGCCACCTTCGAAGACGGCACCGTGCAACGTGCCCGCACCGAACGCCTGGCCGATATCGATGAATTGCATTTCCAGGCGAAATCGCCGCTCCGCGACGTTACCATCGACCCGGACCACGCGGTTGTTATGGCCGAGCCCGCGGCCCCTTCAGCCCGCTCACTTGCCGCAAAAATCCAGAACCTGCCCTGGACCGGAGCCGGTGCCGCTGCTCTGGAGCTCTATCGCGAAGCCAGCCGGGTGAAGCTCGACGACATCCCCGTTCGCGTCAAGTTGGCCCTGATGCTTTACGACGGCCGCTACTACCAGGAAGCTCTCGAAATGTTCAAGTCCCTGGCAGCGGACACGCAGACAGAACTGCGCTTCGATGCCGCAGCCTGGGAGGGCGTTGTGCTCGATCTGCTGGGCCGGCGCGCCGAGGCGTTGGCGGCTTACCACGAAGCCTTGCAAGCGCCCGGCCAGCCCATTATCCGCCACGACCAGTACGGCCTGAGGATCGACAAGAAATGGGTGGAAGAGCGCCTGCAAACGCCGTTCGAACGGAAGTAGTCTCGGTTAAGAAGGGATGAGAGGCTACGGATCGATGCCGCAAAGCGGCACTTCCTCGATCCGAGCCGCGTCGCGCAGCTCACGATCCAGCGTGGCCAGCGGCAAGCTCCTTCGCTGCGCCAATTCGAGATAGGCCGCATCGTAAAGGGTCAGGCGGTGTCGCGCCGCTAATTGTCTGGTTGCGCCCCAGGCTTGCCTGTCCGTCTCCGCGTCCACCGAGATCGGCAGCGAGGCGAGATCGGCCAGAATGGCATCTCGAGAGCCGGCATCCGTGCGGCCACGCCTCACGCCCATCTCCAAAATGTTGGCCACCTCCAGCCGCCATAGTCCCGGAACCCAACCACCCTTTTCGCAAATCCTATCGAACACCCGTTGCACCGCCTCGGTGGTCTCCTCGCTGTAGACCCAGGCCAGCGCAACGGAACTGTCCAGGACCAGGCTCATGGCCTGCCCGTGTCGCGATCTGCTTTCAAGTCCTCCCAGTCGAACGCCCCGAGCTTCAGCTTCTTGGCGCGGGCGCGAATGCGCTCGGCGGCGGCGCGAGCCCCGTCCCGGTCAATCCCGCTGGAGTTGGGTACAAGGCGGGCCACGGGCTTGCCGTGCCGCGTGATCACGATCTCTTCACCGTGTTCGACCCGGTTCAGCAAGTTACCCAACGTATTCTTCGCCTCGAATGCTCCGATTTGCTGCATCACAATACCACCTAGCTTAAGCTAGCTTAACATGAGAAGCGATGGGTTGTCCATCGGCAGCCCACAGCGGTAATTCGCGACCTTATCCCTTGGCTGCGCTCACTCCGGGTTTAGCCTCGATGCCCGCATTGCGCGCCGCGACTTTGGCGAAGCTCGACCAATCCAGGTGCTCCTGCCCCTGCGCCAGCGCCTGCAGCAGGTGGTCGCGGTTCATACTGGCCAGCGGCATGGGCGCGTTCACTTCCTGCGCCGCTTCGAGCACCAACCGCGCGTCCTTATACCCCAGTTTGAGCGCGAACCCCGGCGGGTCGAATGCTTCGTCGGCGATGATGCGCCCGTAATTGGCGTACACGGGCGATCCGAAGAAGGCGTTCATCAGTTCCAGAAACGCGTGCGGGTCCACACCGCTCTTGCGCAGCATGGCATACGCCTCGGCAAACGCTTCGATCATGCTGGCAATCATGAAATTGCCGCACAACTTGGCCGCCGTGGCTTGCCAAGGGTCCTCGCCGACGAACGTAGTCTGCCGGCCGATGGCTTCGAACAGCGGATGGAAGCGCTCCACCAGCTCCCGCGGACCGGCCGCCGCCACAATCAACTTCTTGTTCTCCGCGGCGTCGGGCCGTCCGAATACGTTGGCGGTCATATATCCCTGGCCTCGTTTGGCGTGCTCCGCCGCCAGCTCGCGGGAGAACGCCGTGCTGATGGTGCTCGATGAAATGTGCGCCGCTCCCCGCGCCAGTCCCGCCGCCAGCCCGTTTTCGCCCTCCACCACCTGACGCAGCGCCGCATCGTCGGCCAGCATGGTCATCACCGCCTCCGCGCCGCGCGCCGCCGCCGCCGGCGATTCGGCTACCCGCGCGCCATCTCCGGCCAGCGCTTCGGCTTTCTGGCGCGTGCGATTGCAAACCGTTACTTCGTGGCCGGCGCGAAGCAGGTTGCGCGCCATGCCCGATCCCATTTTGCCTAGTCCAACGAAACCGATCTTCATCACTTCAGAATACAAGTTGCGTGGCATACTGAAACGTGAACCCAGCGACAGAAACCCTGGCGGCGCGCCTGGCGGCTGTGCGGGAGCGCATAGCGCGGGCGGCGGGGAGCGTCCATCGCGATCCGGCCACCATCACCCTGCTGGCCGTCACCAAGGTATTCCCCGCGGCCGCGATTCGCGAAGCCTTCGATCTCGGACTGCGTGAGTTCGGCGAAAATTACGTGCAGGAATTCGAAACCAAGGCCCCTGCCCTGGCCGATCTCGCCGGCGGCCGCTTCCACTTCATAGGCCATTTGCAGTCCAACAAGTCGAACAAGGCCGCCGCGCTGTTCCAGGTCATCCAGACCGTGGACTCCGCCAAGCTCGCCCGCCAGCTGAATGCCACCGGCCGCCGCCTGGAAGTCATGCTCGAAGTGAAGCTATCCGAAGAGCAGGCGAAAAGCGGCGCCGCGCCCGAAGCGCTGCCGGAGATCATCGCGGCCGTGGCCGAATGCCCCAACCTGGCGCTGACCGGTCTGATGACCATGCCGCCCTGGTCGGATGACGCGGAAGCTTCGCGCCCCTACTTCCGCCGTTTGCGCGAATTGGCGGAACGCCACGCCCTGCCAGGGCTCTCGATGGGCATGTCCCACGATCTCGAAACCGCCATTGAGGAAGGCGCCACCTGCATCCGGGTCGGCACGGCGCTATTCGGCAAACGGAAAAAAGCGTGACCGCCGGGTTCTTTGCGCCCCTCGCTCCCGCCCGTACCGGCGTAGCCGATTATGCCTCCGCTTTGCTTCGAGAACTCCGGCACCACGGCCAAGTCGCCGTCGCGCCCAGTCATTCGGACGTAGCGCTCTATCACCTCGGCAACAACGCCCTGCATGCTTCCATCTACGCCCGCGCGCTCGCTCAGCCCGGCGTTGTAGTGCTGCACGATGCCGTGCTGCACCATTTTTTTCTGGGCCAGCTCGCGGAGCCGGCCTACGTGGAGGAATTCGTCTATAACTACGGCGAATGGAACCGGGCTCTGGCGCGCGAGCTCTGGCGCGGCCGCGCGGCCTCCGGCGCCGACACCCGCTATTTCGAATTCCCCATGCTGCGCCGCGCCGCCGAGCGCGCGCTGGCCGTGGTGGTCCACAATCCCGCCGCCGCCGAGGCGGTTCGCCGCCACGCGCCCGCCGCGTGCATTGCCGAAATCCCCCACCTGTTCGCCGCGCCCGCCCTGCCCTCTGCCGCCGAAGTCCTCCGCTTCCGCCAACGCCTGGGCGTGCCGGCGGGCGCATTTCTGTTCGGAGTTTTCGGCTATCTGCGGGAATCGAAGCGCCTCATGAGCGTGCTCGAAGCCTTCGCCCTCGCCCACGGCGAACTGCCTGCTACCGCGCTGCTCGTCGCCGGCCAATTCGTCTCTTCCGATCTGGAACGCGCCGCCGCGCCGCTCCTCGCCTCGCCCGGCGTCGCGCGCCTGCCCTATCTCCCCGAGCGCGATTTCTGGCTGGCCGCCGGCGCCGTGGACGCCTGCATCAATCTCCGCTACCCCGCCGCCGGCGAGACTTCCGGCATCGCCATCCGTCTCATGGGTATCGGCAAACCGGTTCTCGTGACCGACAGCCTGGAATCCTCCCGTTTCCCCGAGGACGCCGTCATTCGCATTCCGCCCGGCCTCACCGAGCGCGAGGCTTTGCGCCAACACATCGTTCTGCTAACATCTATGGCTGAGGTGGCCCGTGCCATTGGCCAACGGGGGGCAAGGCACATCCAGGCGCACCATCGGGTGGATCTCATCGCCAAGCGGTATTGGGACTTGTTGTGCGAATTCTGCACCTGATCGCAGCCTGTGCGGCGGCTTTTGCCGGCCCGCAGGCGCCTGCCAATAAGCTGCTGCACGTTCCCGTCCCCATGCGCGACGGGGTGCATCTCTACGCCAACATTTTCCTGCCTTTCGAACACAGCCGCGGTCCCGCCATCCTCATCCGCACCCCCTACGGCAAGGCTGAACGGCTCTCGCCTAATTGGCAGGCGCTCGAAGATCACGGTTATGCCGTGATGATCGAAGACGTCCGCGGCCGTTACGAATCCGAAGGCACTTTTGAGCCGCTCACCCAGGAACCCGCCGATGGCGACGACACGCTCAATTGGATGGCGCGCCAGCCGTGGTGCGATGGCAAAGTCGGCATGACCGGCGGTTCCTACCTGGGCATCGTGCAGTGGAAGCTGGCACTCACGAAAAATCGCCACCTCAAAGCCATTTTTCCAGTGGTTTCGGGAGACGACGATTACCGCGACCGCTTCTACTCCACCGGCGGCGCCCTCAAGCTCGGCAACCGCCTGCTGTGGATGTCCGAGAACCTGCGCACTCCCGGCTACCTTCCCGATTTCAACAAATTCATCTGGCACTTGCCCCTGCGCACCGCCGATGTGGCCGCCACCGGCGGTCTCTCCGATATGTTTCAGCAGGCTCTGGCGCATCCGGCCTTCGATAGTTTCTGGCGCGGCATCAGCACGCGCGAACGCCTGGACCAGGTCCGCATCCCGGTCTTCTCGGTGGGCGGCCTCTTCGATAACTTCGCCGAAAGCGATTTGGAAGCCTTCGCCGCGCTGCACAAGATCTCCGGCCTAAATCATATCCTCATCGGTCCGTGGCCGCATAACATGTCCCTGCGTTTTCCCGGCGTCGATTTCGGCCCGGATGCCGCCGTTCCTATCGGCGCCTTAGCCATCCAGTGGTTCGATCAGTGGCTCATGGGCAAGGACACCGCGTTGGTTTCCGAAGCACCCGTGCGCATTTTCGTGACCGGCGCTAATAGATGGCTGGAAGCCCGCGAGTGGCCGCCCGAACACGCGCGCGCCGTCTCCCTGTATCTGGAAAGCGGCGGCCACGCCAACACTCTTTCCGGCGATGGTGCCCTGCGCGATCGCCCGCCGTCTCACGCCGCCGCCGACCGTTTCGTATTCGACCCGCGCAATCCCACCCCCACCCGCGGCGGCTCCGTCTGCTGCAATCCGCGAATCTTTCCCTGGGGCCCCATGGATCAGCGCCCCGTGGAGCAGCGCAAAGACGTGCTGGTCTACACCACGCGCCCGCTCAAGCACGATATGGAGGCCGTGGGTCCCGTCAGCGCGACGCTGTGGGTGGCCACCAACTGCCGCGACACCGATTTCACAGCGAAGCTGGTGGATGTTTTCCCCGATGGCTACGCCCGCAATCTCACCGACGGCATTCTGCGCCTGCGCTATCGCAATTCGCTCGAGCATCCCGAACTGGCCAAGCCCGGCCAGCTTTACGAAATCTCGATCGATGCCGGCATCGTGAGCAACGTGTTTTTGAAAGGGCACCGCATTCGCGTCGAAATCTCGAGCAGCAACTTCCCGCGTTTCGATCGCAACCCCAACACCGGCGCCGCCATCGCCGATGAAATCCGCCTGGTCCCCGCCAATCAGACCGTCTATCACGGCAATGACCATCCGTCGCGCCTGGTTTTGATGGTGCTGTAAGACGTGGGGCGTGCGCCATCGTGCGGCTCGCACGGCGGAGCTAACTTTCCAGCCTCTCGATGCGTTGCTCGTGATCGTCGAGCCTTTCATCGCGGGCGCCTGCTACATTGGCGAGGCGATGGATTGCATCCTTTACGTCTTGCGAGTAGCCGGTCATTCGTTTCTCGAAGTCCTCGTGCATTCCGGCGAGCACTTCCAGATGGGTTGTCAGGGCCTCGATACGCTCGTCTAGGGTCATGTACGGTTCTCCTCCGCTTCGTTACCGCCTATGTTTATTGTGACAGAATAACGCTATTTTGGCAGCACGCATCGGGGGCTCCGTCTAGGCTCCGATCGGAGCGCAACCGGGTCCGTGCCCGCCATGACATTTCCTGTCCTCACCTCGTGCGGTTCTTTCCGGCGCGACGGAGCGCCGGATCGACACTGGCCGCTGCCTTGTGCCACCATGAGATTTATTCCGGGAGAAAAAATGCCTGACGCGAAAGCTCTCATCATAGGAGCTGGGCCGGCCGGGTTGACTGCCGCGTTCGAATTACTCAAGCGAACTGGAATTCAGCCCATCGTCGTCGAAAAAGGCGAACACATCGGCGGCATTTCGCGGACCGTGCGCTATAAAGGGAACCGCATGGATATCGGCGGCCACCGGTTCTTTTCCAAATCCGACCGCGTCATGAACTGGTGGATGGCGGTGATGCCTGTCGAAGGTTCGTCGAACGGCAACAGCCCTCGTATCACCTATCATCGTCAAACCCGCGAAGTGCCGGCTCCCCAGCCGGCCGCGGTCCCGAACGGCGACGACCGCGTCATGCTGATTCGCCAGCGCAAATCGCGCATTTACTTCCTCCGGCGATTTTTCGATTACCCCATTACCCTCACCGCCGATACCCTGCAGAAACTGGGCCTCGTCCGGACCGTCAAGATCGGCTTGAGCTACCTGAAGAGCGTGGTCAGCCAGAAACGGCCCGAACGAACGCTGGAGGAGTTCCTGATCAATCGATTCGGCAAGGAACTCTATTTGACTTTTTTCAAATCCTACACCGAAAAGGTTTGGGGCGTGGCCTGCGATAAGATCAGCGCCGAATGGGGCACGCAACGGATCAAGGGGCTCTCGATCGTTACCGCGATCGCGCATTTCCTCAGGAAGCAATTTGCCAAAAAGCCGGCTGCCGATATCTCGCAAAAGGACACGGAAACATCGCTCATCGAGAAGTTCATGTATCCCAAACTCGGGCCGGGGCAGCTTTGGGAATATGTCGCCGAAGACGTCCAAAACGGCGGCGGCGTGGTGAAGCTCGGCTGGGATGTGGCCAAGCTGCACACCGACGGGTTTCGCGTGCGGGCCGCGGAAATCGTGCATGCGGAGAGCGGCGCCCGGGAAACCATTGAGGCCGACTATTTTTTCTCCAGCATGCCAGTCAAGGAGCTGATCCGCTGTCTGGACGCTCCCGTGCCGGCCAACGTCCTCGAAGTCAGCGATGGCTTGATCTACCGCGACTTTATTACCGTGGGCCTGCTGCTTAAGAAGCTCAAGATTCAAGACCAAACACCCAACGGATCGAAGCTCCTGTCCGATAACTGGATCTATATTCAAGAGCCCGATGTCCTGGTCGGGCGCATGCAGATCTTTAATAACTGGAGCCCCTATCTGGTAGCCGATCCCGACACCGTATGGATCGGTCTCGAGTACTTCTGCTACGAGACGGATGATATCTGGCGCCTGCCGGATGCCGCCATGGCCGAGCTCGCGAAATCCGAGATCGAAAAAATCGGCATCATCGATAAGTCCGACGTTCTCGATGCGGTCGTGATTCATGTCCCCAAGACTTATCCAGCCTATTTCGGCGCTTATGAACGGTTTGAGGAAATCAAGGAGTACGTGAACCGGTACGAAAACTTGTTTCTGGTCGGCCGCAACGGCATGCACAAATACAATAATCAGGATCACTCGATGCTTACTGCCATGACCGCCGTGGATAACATCATCGCGGGCCGCATGGACAAAAGTAACATCTGGGCGCTGAATACCGAAATGGAGTACCACGAGAGCAAAGACGGCGAGTAACCCTGGTCAGCCTTGCCGCGAGTGAAGCCAACGCCACGCCGGGAACCCTAGCAGCAATCCAGCCAGCGCGCAGTAACTGATCCAGCGGCAAATCCGCAGTTCCCAGCCGCCATCGTAATCGAGTTGGACATCGCAGCCGCCGTTACACTCGGGACGGAACCACATCAATCCGAGGCCGTCCTGTTGCAGTTGCGGGTGCCGGTTGGCGGCCGTGACATGCCATCCCGGATGATAGTTAACCTGCACTGAAATCGCCTGCCCGGGCGCCGCGGTGGTACGGATACGCATCCGGTTCCATCCTTCCCAAGCGAACTCCGCCGCGGGAAGGGTTGGATCTTCGGTCGCCCCCACAAAGCGCTCGATCCCCGCCAGGTCCGAAGGCCCGCGCGGCGCGCGCTCGACCAACGCCGATTCCGGAACCACGTGCGCCAACGACGCATTCCGGCGCGGAATCCGGTAGATCGTGGTATCGTCCGCGCGCCACAGCACCGGCAGTACGCCTTCGTACCGCAGCGGATGCCGGTAGGGCTTCCAAAATTCGGGGCTCTTGGGACCGGTTACGCACACCGCCCCGACCCCATACGCCTTTAGCCACGCCAGCGATATCCGCGCACCCTCTTCCGGCGTATCGCCCGCGAAGAACACCGCATCGAAACCACGCTGCTGAATCGGATTGTAAGCCATGCTCCACGAAGAGCCGGTGAACTGCTGGACCTGGCTAAACGCATTGGCCCATTGCGCGATCGATCCCGGCATCAGGATGCGTGTTTGACCCAGGTTCCGCTCCGCCCAAGTCGCGGTCCGGTATTCGATGGTGTTCTCCAGAACCTGCGGCTGAATGCTCGCCTTGGAGTATATGCGATGGCTCACCACCTGTTCTCCGGCCAGCGCCAGGCACACAAACAGCACTGCTGCTTTAACCGCGCGCGGCCATTTCACGATCCAGTGCCTTACCGCAAACACCACGAGCAGCGCCCACGCCATCTCCATTTCGAACTTGTACCGATTGGGCTGCGGCAGCAAGTGGCGATTGAGAAACGTGGCGAGCATCGGCGGGCTGCTCATCAAGTAAGCGAACAGCGCGAAGAACTGCAGCCGCCAATCGGAGGTCCAGCGCGGCAAGTAGCGCCATAGCAAAACCCACCCCAGCGTCATGATCGCCAAGGCTGTTACCGACCCCATGGTCCAGTTCCCGCCTTCCCCGCGTCCCGACGCCGTGCGCATGGCTCCGATCAAGCTGGGCGGCAGAAAGCGCGCGCTGAGCGCATACCCGTACACGCCGATGGCCATCGTCAGAAGAACAGCGCCCTTATAGCCGTGGCGCCGCAGTACGAATGCCAGGCACAGCGCCGTCATCGCCAGCACGGTGGGGCCGAACGCGCTCGCCAGCGTGGCCGCGCCGATCGAGGCCGCCGCCGCCGCATAGTAGATCGGCCGCCGCTTACGAATCGAAAGCGTCACGAACAGAATCGCCAAAGGTAGAAAAGCCAGCGCCAGCACGTGCGGTGTGTCATCCCAACTGACCATCAGGTAAAACCGGCGGGCGTCCCAAAAACTCCGCCACGTAAAAGCGTCGTCGGGCACCAGGAGGCGCGTGGGCGCGGTCAGGCTGTACAGTAATGCGGCCAGGAAGCTGTAGCCCGGCGCCCGCGTCAGCAGCCACGCCATCAGGAAGAGCGTCACCGGCGCCAGGCAGTAAGCCAGGCCCGTGACCCACTGAAACGCGATCCCTTGCGACAGCCGGAACAGCGCCGCTCCCAGCGCCGTGAGCGCGGGTGTTAATGGCGCATAAGTGTATTCGAAGGGAAGGCCGCCATCCCAATACGGCCACCAGGCCGGATGAAACCAGGCGCCATCCGCCCAGCGGGCAATCGCCATCCAGAAGCCGTGCATCGAATTCATGGGCGCGGTCTGGAACGAAAATAGCCCGCGGCAGATATAGAAATTCATCCAGACCAGGATCGCCGCATACCCCGTGGCGCCAATCCGTTCCGGCCACCCGATCGATGGTTCCTGCGCATCGGGTTTACCAGCGGCTTCAGCTTGCGTTAGAGACCTGTTCATGCCGGATAGAGTTTCAGGATGACACACTACCCGGCCGCGAAACCACCCGCTTCTCCGATATCTCGTTACTTGTCGTCGCCGTCGTCGTCGGGATCGGTGGCCTTCCGTTTATCGTGCAGGAAGAAGTTGGCGTTCTTGGGAGCGGCGATCGTCTGATACGTTCGCGGCGCCTGGGTGAAATCGTAGAATCCCGTCATGTCGTTCACCGCCCGGTTATCGGCGAAGTTCAGCGCGCCTTGCGCGATACCGAAATTATGTTCGAGGAACCGCAGTATACTCCCGAAATCGTGCCGGTTGTTGTTGATGTAGCCCGCTGCCGTGTACGCCGACACGAATATCAAGGGCACGCGGAAGCCATACTGATAATCGCCATACGGCTGCCCCAGCGTGGTGGGCCGCTCGTGATCGTACCAGCCGCCCCAATCGTCCCACGTGATCACGATGGCCGTGTTTTGCCAGTACCCTTTGCCATCGCAACCGGTGTTATTGCCGATGGCGTTGACGATCGAAGCTACCCAGGAGGGTCCGCCCCCATCGTTGGAATCGGCATGATCCGAGTTCGCTCCCGAGGGGATCACCCAACTGATGGAGCGCAACTTGCACGTCGCGATATCGCTCAACACATCCGCCGGCTTCAGATCCACGTTGGCCGAAAAATCCGTTCCCGCGCACTTGCCGCCAGGACCCGTGGATTGGCAAATATGGTTAATGGCACCTGGCGCCGTCCAGATGGATCCCTCGCTGGGTGTGTAGTACCTCCACGTAACGCCCCCCGAGAGCAAATCCGCCATGGTGGAATGCTCGAAGCACGGATATACCGCATTGCCCTTGGTTTCGCCCGTGGGGTCGATCAACTGCACGGTCGTACCCGTGGTCGCCGTGCATCCCGCCACCGATCCGCTCGACATGTTCTCCGAAGCATAAATGCCGGCCGCGTCATCCGCCGCGCTGGGCGCCGAGGTTCCTCCGAAGATGAACTGGTGAGCCGGAAAGCTCGGCCCCTGGTTGGTCTGGAACATGTAATTGGCCCAACCGTAACGCATGGCCAACTGGAGGTAAGGCGTCACCACGCCGCGGGAATTGTCCACGTACCGGAACTGCGGCTGCGAAGGGCACGTGCCCGTGCAGTAAACATCGCCCGATCCATCCATCTTGCATGCGCCCGTGATCGCGTCCTTATCGCACTGCGCCACGAACGCCCCGTGCGCATGGCTCAGATCGTATTTGTTGGCCAGCGCCACCGTGGAGGGCTGTGTCACGCCCGTCGCGGAATGCCGGTTCAGCCAATTCTTCGTCTGGATGTTGTATTGCGAGTCCGTGGGGCTAGTGCTGCACGAAGCCGCCGACCCGAACGGCGCCGAGCATAATCCCTGGAACAGGTTGTCCGGTGTCCGGTTCTCCTGAAAGATCACCACCACATGCTGAAAACTCGAGATTTGCGCGCTCGCCGCCAGCGTCCCCAGGCAGGCTACCAGCGCACCCCTTCCGGCGGCACGGCAATACTTATGAATTCTCTTCACATTTCAATTAACCCACGGCGAACGTCGAAGTTGCATCCAACCAAGGATAGCTAGCCGCCCGGCTCGCCTGGGAATGCACCTTGACGCCGACTATATAATGCGTCATATATAGATGAGACATGACGCAAAAAGACCCCGCCGATTTCCTTCCCCTCCACCAGAACTGGTTCCACATTCTCCTCTCCCTGGTGGGCGCCGCACAGCACGGCTACGGCATCATGCAGGAAGTCATCGAGCGCACCGATGGGGCCGTGCGTATCTGGCCCGCCACCCTTTATGGCACCCTCGACCGGTTGATTGCCGATGGCCTCATCGAAGAGTCCGGGGAACGTCCCGCGCCCGAGCTCGATGACGCGCGCCGCCGTTATTACCGCCTCACGCGGCTGGGACGCCGCGTGCTCGACCTGGAATGCCAGCGCCTTGCGGACATGCTCCGCATGGCCCAGAAAAAGCGCCGCCAGGAGGCCTTGTCATGAGGCTCGTCGCGCCGCAAATAGCACGCAGGAGTCAAGCAGCTTACCCCTCCCCCACCGCCAGCGGATTCCGCTCCTCGAACTGCGCCTGGTGCCAATAGGGATACACCCTGGGCACTTTGCTGGCGGCATCCAGCTTGGCCACTTGCTCCGACGTCAGATTCCACCCCGCCGCGCCCAGGTTCTGCCGGAGTTGCTCCTCGTTCCGCGCGCCCATGATAATGGTGGCCACCGTGGGCCTTCCCGCCAGCCAGTTCAAGGCGATCTGCGGCACTGTCTTGCCGATTTCCTGGCCCACTTCTTCGAGCGTGTCCACCACTCTATATAGATACTCATCCTCCACCTGCGGCCCGTACTGCGCCGTTTTGTGCAGCCGGCTGACTTCCGGCAGCGGTTTCCCGCGCCCGACCTTCCCCGTCAACCGTCCCCACCCGAGCGGGCTCCAGATCAGCGCGCCCACCTTCCGATCGAGTCCCAGCGGCATCAATTCCCATTCGTATTCGCGCCCCACCAGCGAATAATAAACCTGGTGCCCCACGTACCGCGCCCACCCATACCGCTCTGAAACCGCCAGCGATTTCATCAAGTGCCATCCCGAAAAATTGGAACAGGCGATGTACCGCACCTTCCCGCTCTTCACCATCGTATCGAGAGTCGAGAGCGTCTCCTCCACCGGCGTCGTGGCATCGAACCCGTGCATATGATAGATGTCCACGTAATCCGTCGCCAGCCGCCGCAAGCTCCCTTCGAGCGACCGCACCAGGTGATGCCGCGACGAGCCCACATCGTTCGGTCCGTCCGCCTGGGTATTGCGGAACGTGGCCTTCGTCGAGATCAGCAGCTCGTGCCGTTTCCCGCCGATCGCCTTGCCGAGAATCTCCTCCGAGAGGCCGTCGGAGTAGATATCCGCCGTATCGAACAAATTCACGCCGGCGTCCAGGCAGATGTCCACCAGGCGCCTGGCTTCGTCCACTTCCGTTTGTCCCCAAGCGCGAAAAAACTCGTTGCCTCCGCCAAATGTGCCCGCTCCAAAGCTGAGCACGGAAACTTTCAAACCCGAGTAGCCCAGTTGTCTGTATTCCATATATAGACGAGTATAGATATGGATTGGCGGCACTGCCAGCTTCGACGGCCAGTCATATGAGATCTTCCAAACCCAGTCCCGCGCTGCTAATCTTTGCGGCACTGAACGCCTGCTTCGCCTGGCCGCTGGCGGGCCTTCTGTGGTTCCGCCTCGGCGAACGCGCCTTCGCCACTTCTCTGTTCTTGCTGGGCTTGTCCCTCGGCCCGAGCCTGGCCGCCTACGCCCTGGTGCCCACCCGCCGGAAGCAGCCCGTCCGCCGCGTCGTCCTGTTCACCGGCGGGCTCAGCATCATGGCCTTTGCCGTTCTGGGAGCGGCGAACCTCGATCTGGAAGGTTTCTTCATGCTCCTTTTCAAGGGCACCATGGGCGCGGCGATCGGTCACACCCTCATCACCGTGATCGTGGGCCCGGTTTTCTTCGGCCGTTTTCTTTGCGGATGGGGTTGCTGGCGGTCCATGATCTTGGAATTGCTTCCCCTTGGCCGCGGCCGTGGCCGCCGCGGCGGAGCGTGGAAGCTCCTTCCCTTCGCCGGCCTGGCCGCCAGCATCGCGGGCGCCGCGATCTCCATCTTCGTCTTCGGCCATCATCCCGGCGGCACGCCCGGCGCCATGCACGCCGCCAGCGTCCGCGCCATCCTGTTCGGCTTCGCGATTTACTATGCCGCTTCCATCGGCCTGGCGTTCCTCTTAAACGATCAGCGCGCCTTCTGCAAGTATCTGTGTCCCAGTTCCGTCATCCTCGGCCTGACCGGCCGGCTGGCCATTCTCAAGATGACCGCGAACCGCCAGCTCTGTAACGCCTGCGGCGCATGTACCCGTGTTTGTCCGATGGATATCGATGTGGCCCATTTCGCCGAACAGGGCCGCCGCGTGGCGTCCGGCCAGTGCATTCTTTGCCAGAGCTGCGCCCACGCCTGCCCTACCGGCGCGCTGCGTCTGGCCCCCGGCTTCGCTAAGCGGTGCTAGCGTATTCCACTACGTACCGCGGCACTGCTGTCCCATCCGCCAGCCGCGCGTCCGGTATCGGCGCCTGCGCTGCTAACGTCAGCGGCACAATGCCGGCCCACACCGGCAGCGAATAATCCTCCTCGTCATCCACCGGCGGCCCGGTGCGGATTTTCGCCGAGGCTTCTTCGATGGCGAATTCCAGCACCGCCGTGGCTTTCAACTCCTTCTCGCTGGGGCCGCGCACCTCGTTCCAGCGGCCCGCGATCACCTGTTCGGAGATGATGCGCAGGGCCCGCGTCTTCAGCTCCGGGTCTTCGATCTTTCGCGCCGTGCCAAACGCTACCACCGAGCGGTAGTTCATGGAATGATGAAACGCCGATCGCGCCAGCACCAGCCCATCCACCAACGTTACGTTGACGCACGCGGGCACGCCCGTCTCCAGCTCGCGCACCATGCGGCTCGCGGCGGAGCCGTGCAGGTAGAGCGTGTCCCCTTCCCGGCCGAAAAGAGTGGGAATCACGAACGGCTGCCGGTCCTGCTGGAATCCCACGTGCGCCAGGAACCCGGCGTCCAGAATGGCATGGATCACCTCGCGCTCGTGCGAGCCGCGGTTAGGCAATCGGTGGAGTTCGCTCCGCTTGGTCAGGTTCATTTCTTGTCTCGTGTAAAGTCCGTTATCCAATTCGTCTCCCAGGTCTTGCCGCCATCTAACGAAAACGCCTGCTCCCAATGGGGCGTATCGGTGGAAACCCTCGTCCACAGAAAGCGTACAAAGATATTTCTGCCATTGTAATCTTCCTGGTCGTAAAATTCGCCCCGCCCATCGGCGAACTTGCCCACCGTGGCCGGAAGCGAAAACACGCCGGTTGTCCGATTCGCCCAATAGAGGCTCCATTGGTGCGACTTGACATTGTAGGTTCGCACCGTCATGCCTTCAATGTGGCCGGTGGGGCTGTCGGCCTCAAACTCGTCAATGTTGGCGCGCCCGTCCCACACTGGCCGTGCCACCACCGTGCCGTCGAACTCCACCCAATCGTTGGAACCCGTCAGGGGATGCAGCAGGCGCCGGTTATGAACCTTCCAACGGCCGAATTCGAAATCGAAATCGCGCTGACCATCCGGCTCCACGGCGTTCGCTTCCGGTTTTGCCGGGATGGAATTGGGTTGGGCCATAAGGTAAGCCGGGCAGGCTGCGAATAGCGCCGCGCTCAGAAGGAAGCATCGCGAAATTGGCTGTAACATGCTTCGAGCATGCGGCATCGCGTGGTATTTTGAAAGCACCACTTTTTGTGCCATTGACGATACCACTTTCCCGCGCCGGCGGTCCGCTGTTCCGGCAGGTTTACCTCGGCCTGCGGGAAGCGATTCTTTCGGGCGGCTTCCACGGCGGCGAAAAGCTTCCCTCCACGCGCGAACTCGCCGAGCAGCTTGGAATCTCCCGAACGGTGGCGCTGCTGGCCTACGAACAACTCATGGCCGAGGGCTTCGCGGCCGGCCGCCATGGGGCGGGCACGTATGTTTCGGGCGGGATCGGCGTCAGCCACACGGCCTCCTCCGGCAACGCCGTCCAGCCGCGCCTGTCGCGTTTTGGGTCGTTCGCGGCCGCGGCCGGGTCGAAGGTCGAGTTTCCGCCCAAGCCGCCCCGTCCGCTTCCTTACGATTTCGCTTACGGCCGCAGCGACCTGGGAACGTTCCCCTTCGAAATGTGGCGCCGCCTGCTGCTGCGGTGCGCGCGCCAGGCGCCGGTTTCGGCCCTCGATTACGGCCCCGCCGCCGGCAACCTTGCCTTGCGGGAAGCCATTCGCGCGCATCTACGGCGGTCCCGCGCCGTGGTCTCGGATGCCTCGCAAGTGATCGTCGTGAACGGGTCGCAGCAAGCCCTCGACCTGATCGCCCGGGTGCTGATCGAACCGGGCGATCGCGTGGCGATTGAAGATCCCGGATACCAGGGCACACGCGAAGTGTTGCGCGCGGCCGGCGCCTGTTTACTGCCGCTCATGGTCGATCGCGAGGGCATGGACCCCGCCGGCTTGCCCGCGCGCGCTCGCCTGGCTTTCGTGACACCGTCTCACCAATTCCCCACCGGCGCCATTCTATCCCTGCCGCGGCGCCTGGCGCTGCTCCAATGGGCCGCGCGCCGGAACGCACTGGTGGTGGAGGACGATTACGATGGCGAGTTCCGCTACGAAGCGCAGCCCCTCGAATCTTTGCAAGGTCTCGACCGCGAGGGCCGTGTCATCTATATCGGCACATTCTCCCGCACCGTCTTTTCCGCCCTTCGCATCGGATATTTGATCGCGCCCCGAGCTCTCGTCCCCGCATTCACCGCGGCCAAATGGTTCAGCGACCGCCATACCGCCACTCTCGAACAGCAAACCCTGGCGGAATTCATCGCGAGCGGGATGTATGAACGCTATCTCCATCGCGTGCGGCGCCGGAATGCCGCGCGCCGGCAGGCGCTCCTCGATGCCATTCGCAAATTCCTGGGAGATCGCGTGGAGGTGACGGGCGCGGGCGCCGGCGCTCACGTAGTTCTGTGGCCCACGCGCCGCATAAGTGAGGGGGCACTGATCGCCGCCGCCGCCTCTCGCGGGGTCGGCATTTATGGCATATCTCCCTACTTCCTCCGGCCCGGACCGCCGGGATTCGTGCTGGGTTACGCCCGACTGGGCGAAAACGCGATCCGCGAAGGCATCCGGCGGCTCGCGCCAGCATTCTCCGAAGTAGCTGAAAGCTGAAAGCTCAACTACCCCCCTTGACTCCACACTCTTTTCAGTATATATATCTGTTGGTATATAGTTGGCGATATGACGAAAACACCCGATCCGGAACGCTTTCTTCCCCTGAAACCGCATTGGTTCCACATCCTGCTCTCGCTCGCCGCCGAGGAACAACACGGCTACGGCATCATGCAGGACGTCCTCAACCGCACCGCCGGCAAGGTGCGGCTATGGCCGGCCACGCTCTACGGCTCGCTCAAGCGGCTGATCGAAGCCGAGCTCATCGAAGAATCCGCCCGCCGGCCCGCGCCCGAAGACGACGATGAGCGCCGCCGCTATTACCGTTTGACCAAGCTCGGCCGGCGCGTCCTGGCCGCCGAAAGCCGAAGACTCGAAGAACTGGTGCGGATTGTCCACGCCCACCCTTGGCTGGCGCCCGGAAAGGCAACGGAGTACTGAAATGCTCGAAGCGCGCTCGTTGACGAAATATTTCAACCACATTCCCGCCGTCCGCCAGGTCAGCTTCGCCATCCACCCCGGTGAGATCCTCGGCTACCTGGGTCCCAATGGCGCCGGCAAAAGCACCACCGTCAAAATGCTGGTGGGGCTGATCGAACCATCCGAGGGCCAGATCTTCTACCGGGGCCGAACCGTCTACGACGATTTCACCGCCTTCGAGCGACGCATCGGTTACGTGCCGGAAGAGCCGCACCTCTACCCGCATCTGACCGGCCGCGAGTATCTGCAATTGGCGGGGCGGTTGCGAGGCATGCCGCGCCGCGTGCTAGAGCCGAAACTGGAAGAATTTCTGCGCGTCTTCGGGCTGGCGAGCGACGCCCACGCACAGCTCGCTTCCTACTCCAAAGGCATGCGCCAGAAGATCCTGCTTTCCGCGGCCTTGCTCCACGACCCCGAGGTCCTCATCCTCGATGAGCCGTTCTCCGGCCTGGATGTAACCTCCGCGCTGATGTTGCGCAGCCTTCTGCGCGCGCTGGCGGCCCGCGGCAAGATGATTCTGTACAGCTCCCACGTTTTGGAAGTGGTGGAAAAGATCTGTTCCACCGTCGTGATTCTGCGAAAAGGCGAAGTGGTGGCCTACGATTCCATCGAGCGCCTGCGGGAGCTCATGAGCCAACCCTCGCTCGAAGGCGTATTCGCGCAGTTGGCGGAAGTGGATAACGGCGACGAGGTGGCCAACCGCATCGTGGATGCCATGACTTACCGGCAGCCCGCGGCACCCGCGCCCGCCAGGCCCGTGGAGCTCGGTCTGGGAGCCTATCGCGCCATCGCCAACACGTTACCGGAGGAGTTCAAAAACGACTACGGAGACGAATTGATGGAAACCGCGGAAGAAACCATCGAGCCCGTCTGGCGCCAGCATGGCTTGCTGGGCCTGGCGCGCATGCTGTTCGACCTCGCCATCCGCGTCCCCGCCGAGCACCTGAGCGAGCTCGGCCGGAATATTCGCTACGCCCTCCGCATGCTGCTCGGCTCGCCCGGATTCACCGTGGTTGCCCTGCTCTCGCTCAGCTTGGGAATTTGTGTCGCCACCTGCGCCTATAGCGAGATGAACGGTATGCTGCGCGACTTGCCGGGCGTCGCCAACCCGGACCAATTGGTGGCGGTGCAAGGGCCTGTTTCTTTTCCTGCTTACAAGCACTACCGCGAGTTGAACGACTTGTTCTCGGAGACGTTCGCCTACATGGCGCCGGTGCCCTTCGGCGTATCGGTCAGCGGGCACACCGAACGGACCTGGGGACAACTGATCACGCCTTCCTATTTCACGACGCTGGGAGTGCGGCCGCTGCTGGGACACTTCTTCGACGCGGCCGATGAGCAACCCGGCCGGCCGCCGGCGGTGGTCGTCAGCTACCGGCTTTGGCAAGACCGCTTGGGCTCGAAGGCATCCATTATCGGCAAGGCGCTGCGCATCAATGGGTACGCCTGCACCGTGATCGGCATCGCCCCGGACCGTTTTCACGGCGCATCTCCCGCGCTGTTTCCAGCCGACCTGTGGCTGCCTGTCTCGGTGGATGGCCGCATGGTGACGGAGCTGGCGGATAACGCTCTCGAACGGCGCGATCTCAACATGTTTCAAATGGTGGGCCGGCTGCGGCCGGGCATCACCGAGGCCCGCGCCAAGCTCGAACTGAACGCCAGCGCCAAACAACTGGCGGAATCCTACGGGGAGTGGAACCGCGATGAACAGGCCAAGCGCGTGGATCTGCTGCAAGGCGGAAAGATCGTGCCGCTGCGCAAGCAGGATACGCCGTTTTTCAAAGAGTTCATGTTCATTCTGGGCGGGTTGATTTTGCTGATCGCGTGCGCCAACGTAGCCAACATGATGCTCGCGCGGGCGGCCGAACGGCGCAAGGAAGTCGCCGTCAGGCTGGCGCTCGGGGCCGGCCGCGGCCGCCTCATCCGCCAATTGCTCACCGAAAGCATGCTGGTGGCCGCCGGCGCGGCTCCGCCCGCGTTCTTGCTTTCCTACTGGCTGATGCACCTCGCGTCCGCGGTGAAAATGCCCCTGCCCGTTCCGATCGCCTTTGACCTTACGCCGGATTGGCGGGCGTTGCTGTTTACGTTTGTCCTGACCGGCGTGACCGGCCTGGCCTTCGGGCTTGCCCCATCGCTGCAGGCCGCGCGCACCGACCTGACTTCCGCGCTCAAAGAGGGCGGCAATGTGCGCCTGCGCAAATACCGCTCGTTGAGCCTGCGCAATGTGCTGGTGCTCGCCCAGATGGCCGCCTCACTCACCCTGCTGCTGCTGACCGCTTACCTGAGCTTCGGCATACAGAGCACGCTGGGCGTGCAGGAAGGCTTCAACCCCAAGAACCTATACCTGGTGGCTCTCGATCCCGTCCGCGACGGGTACTCCGGCGAGCGCGCGGCCGACTTCTTCGAGAAATTGCTCGACCGCGTCAAAAGGCTGCCGGGCGTCAACGCCGCGTGCCTCACCGATACGCTACCGGTGGCCAATGACGGCAACTCCGGCGTGCGGTTCTCCAGTTCCGGCGGGATGGGCGGATCCACACCCGAGCATTTTTGGTCCCGCAAGCACATTGTGGGCAGTGGCTATTTCGAAACGGTGGGCATCAAGATCCTCGCCGGACGCAGTTTTCAAAAGCGCGATGAACAGAGCCAATCGACGGCCGTCATCGTCACCCAGCAGGCGGTGCGCGAGTTCTGGCACGGCGAAAACCCAATCGGACGCCGCATCGAGATTCGTAACCAGGCGGCCTCGGGCGGTTTCGGCATATGGCCGGGAACCATCGATTACCGCTCCAACATGATCGCCAAGGAATCCCGCGCGTTCGAAGTGATCGGCGTCGTGGGCGATGTCTCCGAAGACATGGTGGCGAGCAAAAAACACCCGGCGGTTTATTTTCCGCTCCGCCCTTCTGACTACGCTCAACCTTCCCTGCGCGGCGTGACCCTCATGCTGCGGGGAACGCCCGGCGTGGATGTGATCGCCGCCGTGGAGCACGAAGTCGCGGCCATGGATTCCGCCATCACGCCCTTCAACGCCCGCAGTATGATCGAACACATCGATCAGTACATGTCCATGCTGAAAGTGGCCTCCTGGACGTACGGGCTGATCGGCTTCTTCGGCCTCGTGCTGGCTTCGGTGGGCGTGGCCGGCGTCACCGCGTATTCCGTGGCCAAGCGCGGCCATGAAATCGGCATCCGCATGGCCCTGGGCGCGCGCAAACGCAACGTGCTGGCGCTGGTCATGAAAGAAGGAGCGGTGCTGATAGCCGTGGGGACGCTGGCCGGTCTGGCCCTCGCCTGGGCCGGCATGCGCGCGCTTTCCGACCTCTTTTTCACCGTGGCCAGCGTGCGTGGCGCCGACCCCGTCCTGCTGATCGGCGCTCCCTTGCTGCTCGCCACGCTCGCCCTGCTGGGCTGTTATCTGCCGGCGCGCCGTTCCACCGAAATCGATCCGATAGTGACTTTGCGTCAGGAGTGACTATGAAAAAGTGGCTGGCCGAGACCCATGGAACGCTGTTCGAGCTCTTCCGTCATTTTCTGCGGCGCTTCTTCGATAGCGACCTGATTACGGCTACTGAACACACCCCCGCGGCCATAGTCGGAGCGGCGGCGGTGGTCATGCAGTGGATGTTCATCTTCATTCAACCCCTCAAACTCAAGTTCGAGCACTTCTCCAGCCTGCCGGTTCCGGGCCCGTACCGGGAAGCTTTGCGCGCCGATGAATTATGGCTGATCACCTTGATGATGGCCGCAGTCGGGCTTCTCACCGCCATCGAATGGAACTCGCTATTTCCCGGCTTGCGCGATTATCGCGCGCTGGCTTCGTTGCCCTTGCGGCCGGGACAGCTCTTTCTGGCGAAATTCCTCGCTCTGCTGACGGTCTCGGCGGCGGTGGTGATCGGCCTGAACCTTTTGCCAGCCGCCGGGTTTACGGGCGTCTCCGCCGGCCGTTGGGCTTTTCACCCCGCTTTCGCCACGCGCGCGCTGGCGCATTTCGCGGCCTGCGTCGCCGGCAGTTATTTCTTCTTCTTCGGCATAGTCGCGCTCGAAGGGTTGCTGCTCAATTCGCTGCGCCCCCGCCTATACGCGCGCATCGCCGGTTCCTTGCAGGGCTTGCTGGTCGCGGTCATGCTGGTATTCCTGGTGCTGAGCTTCTCCATCCAACCGCGAATCACCCGGATCGTCATTCAGCCGGACGTGGCGTGCTGGCTGCCGCCGGTGTGGTTCGTCGGACTGTACCAAACCCTGGCGGGCGATCCCTCCGGCTCCATGCGGATCCTCGCTAACAGAGCACTCGCGGCCCTGGCGGCCGCCACCATCTTGACCTTGGCCTCCTATGCCATCAGCTACCGCCGCCATCGCGCGCTGCTGGTCGAGGGACTGCCCGCCCCCGGCAAAAGCCGCCGCTGGCCGGAACTCCTGCTGGAGTGGTTCGTTCCCAATCCCCGCCAGCAGGCGATCGTTTCCTTTCTGGTGAAAACGCTGGCGTCGAGCGCGCAGCACCGCATGATTCTGACTGGCTACTGCGGTTTCGGCCTGGCGGTTCTGCTGACGGGAATGTTGGGCATGGGGAAACTGTTCGGCCCCGCCAGGGTGGTCGCGGCATGCTTCGTCTATGCCCATGTGATTCTCCTGGTTTTTCTGCTGATCGGCTTGCGCCACCTGTTTTCCCTGCCCACCGAACTGGCCGCCAACTGGGCGTTCCGCATCGTGGAGCGCGAAGGCCGGCGCGATTGGATGCGCGCCGTGGACCGCCTGGTTCTGTTCAGCGGCGCGGCCGTGATGCTCGTCATCCCATTTCCGGCCGAGCTCAAATTACTCGGCTGGCGTGCTCTGGCCGAGTCTGTTCTGTTCGCCGCATTCGGCCTGTTGTGTTACGAATGGACGTTCTCTTCGTGGGAGAAACTGCCCTTCACCTGCTCGTATCTGCCCGGCAAGACGCCGGCCTGGATCATGGCGCTGGAACTGATCGGACTGCTGGTTGCCCTGCCCATGGTCTGCGGAGTCATGATCGCCTCTCTCTACAATCCGGTGGCATATGCCGCTGCGTTGGCGGTTGTGGCCGCCCTGTGGGCCCGCGCGCGCGCCGTTCGCAAAGAGATTTGGGGCGAAGTTCCGCTCAAGTACGAAGACTTTCCCGATCCGGAGATCCACGGACTGGGGCTGATGGAATAGCGCGCAGGATCACCGCAAAACCGCATCGCAAAAACCGCCCGCCGAGCCGCTAAGATAGTTTGGGAGACGAATAGTGAAAAAGGTGCTTACGGTGCTGCTGGCCGTTGCCGCCGGTGTCATCGTGTGGGGCATCGTTCGCAAGAACCGGCCGCCGGTAGTCAACTGTGTACGCGTCATGCGGCAGAAACTGGTGAGCACGCTGCCCACCAACGGCAAGGCCGAGCCGATCGAGTGGCAGGCGGCGCACGCGACGGTGGCCGGCCTGGTATCCAGGGTCCCCGTCCGCGAGGGCCAGCCGGTGGCCCAGGGAACCGTGCTCGCCGAGATCACCGACCCAGCCCGCGCCGGCGACATCGAGGAAGCCCAAGCCCACGTCGCCGAGGCCCGGGCGAATCTCGCGGCCCTCGAGGAAGGCGGCAAACCCGCCGAAATTACCGAGATCGATAACAGCCTGGCGCGCGCCCGCTTCGACCTCGACAAAGCGCGCAAAGACCACGCCGTGCTCGAGCGCCTGCTCGAGAAACAAGCCGCCACGGCATTCGAAGTCCAAACGGCCGCCGACAAGGTCCGCGCTTTCGAGCTGGAAATCCTAGGGCTCGAGAAACGCCGCGCTTCCCTGGTCGGCAAACCCGAAGTCCAAGCCGCCCGCGCACGCCTCCAGGACTCTCAGGCCGCTCTCGATCTCGCGCAGAAGCGCGCCGCGCAATCCATCGTCCGCGCGCCGATCGCGGGCGAGGTGTACGGCCTGGCGGTACGCCCCGGCACCTACGTGAGCGCCGGCGACCTGGTGGCCAACGTGGGCCGGCTCGACCGCCTGCGCGTCCGCGTCTATGTCGATGAGCCCCTGCTGGGCCGCGTGGCGCCGGGCGAGCCCGTCACCATCACCTGGGAAGCACTCCCCGGCAAGCAGTGGCACGGCGCGGTCGATCGCATGCCCACCACCATTCAGACTCTGGGCGCGCGCCAGGTGGGCAAAGTGGTTTGCACCATCGAGAATCCCGGCCGCGAGCTGATTCCCGACGCCAATGTGGATGCCGAGATCCGCACCGCCGAGGTGGAGAACGCCCTGGTCATCCCCAAGCAGGCGCTGCACCACGACGCTTCCGGCGACTACGTGTTTCGGTTGCGAGGCGACACCATCGAACGCCGCTCCGTCCAGACCGGCAACTCGACCGTGACCCTGGTGCAAGTGACGGCAGGTTTGGCGGAGAGCGACCTGGTAGCCATGCCCACCGACGTGCCGCTGGGCAATGGCGTGCGGGTCACACCCTCGGTGTAGGAATATATAGGTTGGGGAATTTATATGCGGCGAATTACAATCCGCCGGCGTTCCAGACGCTCGGCAAAAGATCCGATCCTGAAGGTCGCCGGTGTGTGCCGCGGTCCCGTTCTATCCAACGATATAGATAACGCTCTATACGGCGGTTGACCGGCTGTTCGTAGACACCTAAGGCTCACCCGGCTCCCCTGAAGCCTCCGCCGGTTGCACGCGCCCCGCGGATTCCCGCACAATAGCAGCTTCATGCCGATCTCCGAAAACCCGTGCGCGGCCCCCGTGCCAACCTATCGCTGGTACCGCGATCTCACGAGTTACCAATGGCTCGTGGTGGCCGTGGCGGCTATCGGCTGGATGTTCGATACCATGGCGCAGCAGCTCTTCAGCCTGGCGCGCCTGGCCGCGCTCCGCGATTTGCTGGGTCCCTCGGCGAGCGCCGGAACCCTTGCGGAGCAGGCCGGGATTGCCACCACAGTGTTCATGGTCGGCTGGGGCTTGGGAGGCATCCTGCTGGGCATCATGGGCGACCGCATCGGCCGTGTGAAAACCATGGTCGTGACCATCCTCTGCTATACCGTTTTCACGGGCCTGAGCCTGCTTTCCACGGGTGTGTGGGATTTCAACGTCTACCGTTTTCTTTGCGGCCTGGGCGTGGGCGGCCAGTTCGCGGTGGGGGTGTCCCTGGTGGCCGAGGTTGTCCCCGCGCGCCCGCGCCCCTACGCACTGGGCTTGGTGCAGGCCTCCGCCGCCATCGGCAATATGATCGCCGCCCTCACCGTGATTGGCTTGGGACAAATCGAGCAGGCCGGTATCATATCCCATGTCTGGCGCTGGGAGTTCTTAGCCGGCGCGCTGCCCGCGCCCCTGGCCATCGTGGTCTTCCTGAAGCTGCGCGAACCCGATCAGTGGCTCAAGGCGCGCGCCGAATCGCAGCCCCTCGGATCGTTCAGGGAACTGCTCGGCGACCCGCGCTGGCGGCGCAATTCCATCGCCGGCCTGCTGCTCGCCGTTTCCGGCGTGGTCGGACTCTGGGGCATCGGATTTTTCAGTTACGATTTGCTCCGTCCCGTGCTGGAACGAAGCTTCCGCGCGCAAGGCATCGCCGGCGCGGCGTTGGCCGGAAAAACCACCATCTGGTTGGGCGTCACTTCCCTGCTCCAGAACGCCGGCTTTTTCTTCGGCGTCCAAGCGTTCACCTGGCTCACCGGCCGCACCAATCGCCGGACCGCCTTCGCCGTCAGCTTCCTGGCAGCCATGGGAATGACGGCGTTCACGTTCTGGAAACTGAACACCATCGGCGACATCTTTTGGATGATCCCCTTGATGGGATTCGCGCAGCTTTCGATGTTCGGCGGTTACGCCATTTACCTGCCCGAGTTGTTCCCTACGCGTTTGCGCAGCACGGGAACCAGCCTCTGCTACAACGTCGGCCGCATTGCCGCCAGCGCCGGACCGCTGACGCTGGGCCTGCTGACCAGCAGCGTTTTTCACGGCCCCGATGCCATGCGCTATGCCGGGATCACGATGTCTTCCGTATTTCTCGTGGGCCTTGCCGCGCTCCCGTTTGCGCCTGAAACGAAGGACCAGCCGCTGCCGGAGTGAGCGTCACGCCGCCGGCGGGATAGCGGCTACCCCTTTGCGGCGCAACCTGAGCCGAGTTATAAGAAGGGTCAACATGACACGTTGGACTGTCTTCTTTTCTCTCTTTGCACTTCTCACCGCTCCGGCGAGTCGCGCGCAATCGACCTCTCCGGCGTTTGACGTGGCTTCCGTCAAAGTGAATCCAAATTGCCAGTTCGGAACCGGGCGCGCCGCCATCTCGCCGCGAAATCTCGCCTTGCCATGCGTGTCTCTCCGGGCACTGATTCGGATCGCGTACGGAGACATGCTGGTCGCTGGAGGCTTCGGTGCGCGCCGCATGGAAGTTCAGGGTGGTCCGGGCTGGCTCGACACGGAACGGTACGATGTTCTGGCGAAATCCGAGGGCACCACCGTGCAGTCGGCGGCGCCTATGCTGCAGACACTCATCGAAGAAAGATTCAAAGTGAAAGTTCACAAAGAGGCCAGAGATACCTCCGTGTACACTCTCACCGTGGCCCATGGCGGTCCCAAGTTGCAACCAACCAAGGAGGGAAGCTGCATCCCGATCGACCTGAACAACCTGCCGACACCACACAAACCCGGTGAACCGGTGCCGAGGCACTGTCGATCGCGCGGAGAAACCCTCGGCGAATTGAACCGAACTCCGCCGCGCTATAATCGGACCGTGCTGCTGCGGCAAGAGGAACCGGCTCGGGGCTTACGAACGATCCCATTTATTCTCGGCGCGGTGCTCGCTCTGGCTTCGTTTGCGTTTTTCGCCTGGGGCATGGCACATTACTGGGCTCCGTATTCTCCGGGCTCGCCGCACCGGGCACCCTCGCCCTTCTTCAGGTATTTCTCATATCTCTGGCTGCTCGACCCGGCACTCCGGATCTGGCGGAAGCACAAGTCCAAAACCGATAACGGGTGGTGGCCCAAGCGGAACTCCTATCCCGCCCCGCCTGAGTCGGACAACATCGGCGCAACCCAGCCGCATGTGTCCGAATCCGCCAACAATCTCCCCCAGAGGTAAGCTTCGGGTGAAGAGTCCGCATCGACCGTTATGGCTGTTTCACCCACAAAGGAACAATTTGGCTCGAGGAGCCGCCGGCAGTTACCAGCAAGGATAGCGGATCGCCCGCCGGAAGAGTGACGGGTAATTGAATTTGCACCTGAGTCAAGCCGATAGCGCCGTACGTCAGGCCGGCGTAAGTCACGGTCGCATTTTGGCCGGCGAGAGACGCCGTAGGCAGCGTGGTCACGGTTGCTCCCAAAGGACTCACGAAGCCGGTTTCCGGAACCACCGCCACGTCCCCGAGGCCGGTCATCCAGACTACGACGTCTTCTCCCGGCACGGCGGGCTTTGCCGCTGTCACCAGGCTGTAATCGGCATGCGTAATAACGCCTTCCGTATCGCCCGCCGCCGGGGAATATTGAAAAATCCCGGGAGCGTCGGGAGTGAGTGTCACGGGAACAAGTTCGCTGACGCCCAGCCCGTTATAGACCTGGATATTGGAAGTGCCTGACAACGGCGCCTCCCAGGGCATCTGAAAACTGATCTGTCCCGAAGAGACGTACCAGAGCGGAGCGGGATAGCTATCGACGGTGACCATCACGCCGTTGAGGCTGGTGGGGAGCGGGACAAATCCCGCCTCGGCCGTCAGTCCCGCTGGAGCCAGGTTAGAGCCGAAAATCGTCGTTACCGATCCCCGTGTCACTCCGTCCGCAAAACTGGCGCCGTTGGTCACCGCATTCGCTGTGAAAGCAGGCGCGGGCGGCGCCGAGGCCGGTAGCGTGCCGTACCAGATGCCGCGCCCCGCCACAGCCAGATAGAGCAGATTGGAAGTTCGCATGTCACCCTCCATCTGCGCCACGTTCAACATCGCTTGGGTGTCCGGGTTGGTGATGCGAATCCAGCTCTGACCGCCGTCTTCCGACTTATACATAGCGTCGCGCGTCGCGCCGGCGATGCGTCCCAGGATATAGATGAAAGGTGTCTGGGGAGTGTTGCCCAGCCCGAAAGCGATCTTATCGCAGATGTCGACCCCCGCCACCGTCTGAAAAGTCTTTCCGCCATCGGCCGAGTGATAAAGCGGGTGGCCGTTGACGTCCCCACTGTTGCGCGCGAAGGCCATCCAGACATCGCCGTAAACGGCTGGATTGGAAGCGATGGTGACACTGACGATGTAAGTGGGGAAACCGCTCGCGGCGCTGGCGGTCCAGGTCGCCCCGCCGTCCGCCGAATAGTAAAAGGACGTGTTATCCCAGTAGTAGAAAGTCTTGCCGTTGGGATCGTTCCTGTCCGCCGACAGGATGTTGCTGGTTACGTAGGGGCTGATCCCGATGGCCCAGGATTTGGGCAGCGAGTCATAGTGTATGTCATCGTTGTTCTGGGGATTGTAAGGATTGGGCCGGGCCGGCGGATTGGCCAGTTTGCACAATGCCCAGGTCTTGCCGCCATCGACGGTATAGTGCGGCCAAGGGGCATTCTGCGCATTGGCGGTGTCGAATCCGCCATCGAATGTGCCCCAGGCCGGCGCCCAGATCATATTCAGCGGGTTCGTGGAAGACATAGCGATCTGTCCGCTGACGGGCGTGGACAACTGCTCTGTCCCGCCCGACCAGAGCTGCTCGGAGGGCACCGCGGCAAACGCCATCCAGGTCACGCCGTTATCGCTCGATGAACCGTAGAGCGACCACGCCTGCCACTCACCGTTGCCGACGAAAGCCAGGTGGTCGGGCTGATAGTAACTGTAGTCCAGGCTGGCGCCCATCGAAACATTGGGCCAGGGCACGGGATAAGTAGTGCTTCCATACATGGCGGTTTGCCAACTGAAGCTGGGATTGGGATCGAACGGCACGCCCGCCGGATTGATCTTGGAAACAGGCACCTGGTCACGGTCGGCGTGACGGAATCCCACCATGTCTTCCGCCATGCTCACCAGATCGGCTCCGCCGCTAGCCTTGGGCTTCGGAGGAACCCGCACCATGACGCCCACGAGCTCTTCGAGATTCTGCATCCGCCAGGCCCAGAAAGGCGGGCTGGCCGTGACATCGGTGGTAAGCGCGACTCCCCACCCATTGGTCCACCAAACCTGTTTGGAATTTGAAGGGTCGATAAAGAGAGCCGCCATGCCGCCGGAAGCCCCCGCGGTGGAAAGATAATAACTCGGAGCCGAAGGGTTCGAGCCGGAGGCCCGCGGATCGGCGCCGTTCATGAGCATGACCTGCTGGCTCCAGGACGCGCCCGCATTAGTGGATCGCCACACGGAATTGTCGCGGCCCACCATCACCGTGGCCGGGTTTCCCGGATCGGCGGTAATCCCTGTGTACGGAGTGGAGTTATCGCCGGGAGTAATATCGGTCCATTGGCCGCCCGAATACCGCGCCACGTTCCCCGCGCCGGGGCTGGTCACACCGCAACTCACATACAGCGTGCCGTCGCTGGCCACTACTCCGCGAACGGGGTTGCTGGGACCGCCCATGCTGGACCAAGTCCGGCCGCCGTCCGCCGATCGCCAGACAGCGCTGCCGTGCACGCCCGTGTAGATGGTTTGGGAGACACCGTTGACGGTGGTCCTGGAATCGAAGAACACGAAGGTGTAACCCGCCGGGTCGATGGCCGGATCGGTGGTCCACGGCGGCAGGCCGCCGGAAACCGGCGCCCAGGTATACTGCGCGTCGGGCTGGCGCAAACCCATCCACAATCCGTTGCGGCGGGATGCGAAGTAGATCACGTTCGAGTTATTGGGGTCCACCGCCAGGCGCTCGCCGGATTCCACGCGGTAGTCGTCATTCGCGCCGATATAGAGGTCGTATTGCACCAGGCCGGTGCCGCGCCACGTGACGCCGCGGTCTTCCGAGACCATCGCCTCGGCGGTGTACTGATATTCGTTATTGACGATGGAATCGGTGCGAGGAATGACCACATAAACGCGCGACGGAGTGCCGGGATCGATGGCTACACTCTCGGTCCCGATGCCGGCTTGAGTGGCCAAGCCATCGAGGAGAGGAATCCAACTGGATGAGGGCCGATCGAAGCGATAAGCGCCGCCGACGTCGGTGCGGATGTAAGCATCGAAGGGCGCGGCCGGCTCGACCACCAGGCCGGTAACGTAGCCCATACCCTGGATGTTGACGTTCTTCCATTGGAACAATTGCACCGCTTCGGAATGCGCGGCGGGCGCCAGCCAGGCAACGAGAGCGAGCACGGAAAACCACCGATGGATCATGCGCATGGCAGATCTTTCAGTGTAGTTGGCGGCAGAGGCTTTAGCTTAGCGGAGAGAATGGCTGCAGGAGGGTTGACTCTTGAAAATATAATGATTACACTTCTACCCGTTGTCATCATGGGCCTTGCGATCTCTGTCTTCAGCCGGCTCTGAAGCCCGCGACGCGATCACGGCTAAGGCGCGGTGAATCAGCGGCGTACCGCGTCGGCGACGGCCCCAGGGTGGCGGTCAATGACCGCGAGTAGGATTCGGGCGGCGCCAGCGGGGCGGTTGCGTCCCTGCTCCCAGTTGCGTACGCATGCGGGTGAAAACCCGAACTTAGTGGCGAACTCCTGCTGGCTCAGTTTCAGCTTCTCGCGCACCCGGCGCACGTCTGTCGCAGCATGCGGCACATTCATCGGAGCGTCTCCGCTATGTCCAATTCCCGCCGCAAGAGATCGTTCACCAAGTCATTCAACCCCACACCTTTCCGCTCGGCCACTTCGGTGAGAGTAGCCATCACTTTCTGTTCCAGGTAGACCGGAATGTGAAGCTCCATGCCCGGCCGGTAAAATTTGCCGCGCACCCCTTGCGCGAAATCGATCTCACGATCGAGCGGGTCGTCGTTGTTCATTGTCCCTCCTCGTAACATCTCCGTTCGAAGTTGCCCGCCTGGCGTGCGGAAATAATGCGGGCCTTGGCTGACTTGGCATCGAGATCTACCCAGGTGTGTGAGACCAGCAGACACTCGCCCGTGACCGCAAGATCAATAGTGATCCATCGCTGCTCAGCCTCGCTGTGGGTCGCATCGAAAACCGTCACCGAGAGGGGATCGCGCAGCACGGTCGAGGCGAGTAGGAAAGAAACTCCATGTTTCCGGATGTTCGCTTCGGCTTTGGTGGGATCCCATTCGATTTCAAGGTGGAAGCCTTCCACGAATCAACGATACGCGACTCGCGTATAGCTGTCAAACCTGCCATGACCCGAAACCTGCGTTGGAAGGTACGGAGAGTCAGCCCGAATCCGCCGGCGCTTCCCACACTGCTACACTGCAAAGGAATGCCTGCCCGCGCCGTAACCGGAACCAACCTGAACGTATTGCTCGAGGACCGCGCGGTCCGCGAGTGCTTGCAGTGGTTTACGCGCGAAAAGCAGTGGATCAACGAAACCCACGTGCAACTCTGCCGCGTGCCCGCGCCCACCTTTCAGGAACAGGAGCGCGCCCAGTGGTTCCTCGAACAGTTCCGCGCGCTGGGCTGGAACGCGGCCGTCGATCGCGCCGGCAACGTCATCGCCACACTCGATGAAGGCCCGTACGTCGCCCTCACCGCGCACCTCGATACCGTCATAGCTCCGCGAACCAAGGATGACATCTCGATCGAAACCGATGGCCGGTTTCGCGGCCCCGGTGTTTCCGATAACGGGGCCGGACTCGCTTCCCTGCTCGCCATGGCGCGTCTGTGGAAGACCTGCCAAAGGCTGCCGCTTTCCGGATTGAGCCCTCTATTGGCCGCCAATGTCGGCGAAGAAGGCGAAGGCAATCTGCTCGGCATGCGCTATCTCTGCAAGCAATCGCCGCTGGCGCGAAAAATCGAAGCCTTCGTGGTGGTGGATGGCGCCAATACCGATCACATCACCAACCGCGCGCTCGGCAGCCGCCGCTTCGAGGTCGCTTTCACCGGCCCCGGCGGCCATAGTTGGAGCGATTATGGCGTGGGCAATCCGCTGCACGCCCTGTGCCGCGCGGTGGCGCTGTTCGCCGATACGCGCCTCGAAGGCACTCCCAAGTCGGCCATCAACGTGGGCACCATCGAAGGCGGCTCCAGCATCAATGCCATTCCACAAACTGCTCGCGCCAAGGTGGATATCCGCTCCGAGAGCAACTCCAAAATGGATGAGCTGGTCGAGACTTTGCAGGCCTCCATCGAGCGCGCCCGCGACCTGGAAAATCAGCGGGCGAACGGCGGCAAAGTGAGCTCACGCCTCAAGGAGATCGGCTCGCGCCCCGCCGCGGCGCTGCCCGAGACCGCCCCCATTGTGCAATACGCGCGGGCCGTGGACTCCCACCTCGGCATCCGTTCCCATATGGACTGCTCTTCGACCGACGCCAATATTCCGCTCTCTCTGGGCGTGCCCGCCATCGCCATCGGCGCGGGAGGAACCGGCGGCGGCGCCCACACTTCCCAGGAATGGTTCCGTCCCGAGGGCCGCGATCTCGGCCTGAAACGCATCTTTCTGCTGTTGCTGCTCCTGATGCGCCACGCCGTCACCCTGGAAGGCGATGGCGGCGAGGAGGCCACCTAGGGTGAGCCGTGAACGCGCGGCCGAGGCGGCGCTGGTCTGGAACGCCCTGGTCTGGGGAGCCACCTTTGTCCTGGTGAAGGCGGCCATCCACAGCATCTCCCCCGTGCTGTTTCTGGCGCTGCGGTTTTCCCTGGCCACACTGGCCCTGCTGGGATTGTTCCGCGGCGCGCCGAAGGGTCCGTGGACCTGGAAATCGGCCGCCGCCGGCGCCCTCATCGGCACCCTCCTCTTCGGCGGTTATGTCTTTCAGACCCTCGGTTTGCAGTACACCACCGCGCCCAAATCGGCCTTCATCACGGGGCTGAGCGCGGTGATGGTACCTTTGCTCGTCATGATCGTCTATAGGAATAGACCCCAGGTCTCCGAAGTGGCTGGGATCATGGTGGCGACGGTTGGGATGGGGCTGATGACGCTCGAGGGCGGCATTGGCTCCATCGGATCCATCAGCCGCGGCGATTTGCTGACGTTTTTTTGCGCCGTAGCCTTTGCCGCGCACATCGTTACTTTAGGTCACTTCTCCAAATTTGTGAGCTTCGAATTGTTGTCCGTGAGCCAGATTGCGGCCGCCGCCTTGTGGGCTCTGTCACTGTTTCGCTGGATGGAGACACCCCGCCTGGAGTGGCGCGCTACCGTGGTCTACGCCATACTGATAACAGGATTACTTGCCACGGCTCTAGCCTTTACGGTGCAGGCGTGGGCGCAGCGGTTCACCAGTTCCGCGCGGACCGCGCTGATCTACATGCTGGAACCGGTTTTCGCTTGGGTAACGTCGTATCTTTTGGTGGGAGAAGGTCTGTCGCGGCGTGCCGCGGCCGGTGCGGTCCTCATCCTGGGCGGAGTAGTGCTGGTTGAATTGAAACCGTTAGATCCGCGGCTACATCCATCGGAATAGTCACAGCGGCATATAATCGAATAAAGAAACACTCGTAGGAGTCGGAGTTCCATGAACATGTTAAAGAGGTTGCGAACCGAGAAGCTACTTTCGTTCACGTTGATCGTGCTGACGCTCGCGGTGGGCGTCGTGATTGGCACCCTGATCAACACCAATGTCAGGGCCGCCAAGGCGAACAGTTCGCAGGTGGCGCCGGATGCCACGCCCCTGGTCGTTCCCGATCCCGTCGAATTATCCACCACATTCAGCCGGATCGCCAAGCAGGTGGAACCTTCGGTAGTGAATGTGTCCACCACGTATCTGCCCAAGCCCTCGCAGAATCGCAACATGCCGCGGCGCCGCTTCCAGCAGCAACAGCAGCAGCCGCCCGACGAAGAAGACCAGGGCAATGGCAATGGCGGCATGGACGATTTCCTCTATCGCTTTTTTGGCGGCAATCCGTTCGGCAACGGGCCGGAAGTCCACCCGGGATTCCGCAGCGAGGCGCTTGGCTCGGGCGTAGTCGTGGATAAGGCCGGCTATATTCTCACCAACAACCACGTGGTCGATAAAGCCGACCGGATTCAGGTGAAGTTCCACGACGATCTGACCGAGTACGATGCCAAGGTGATCGGGGTGGACGCACCGACCGACCTGGCCGTCATCAAAGTCACCGGCAAATCCAACCTGATGCCCGCTAAGATCGGCAACTCGGATGCCGTGCAGGTGGGCGATTGGGCCATGGCCATTGGCTCGCCGTTCAACTTCCAGGAGACGGTCACGGCCGGCATCATCAGCGCCAAAGAGCGCGACGTCGATCCCAACATGCAGTTCCAGCATTTCCTGCAGACCGATGCGGCCATCAATCCCGGCAATAGCGGCGGACCGCTGCTCAACATGCGCGGCGAAGTGATCGGCATCAACACCGCCATAGCCTCCCGCACCGGCCAGTATGAGGGCATCGGTTTCGCGCTGCCCATCAACACCGCCGCCATGGTCTATAACGAGATCATCAAGAACGGCAAGGTCACGCGCGGCGGTATCGGCGTTTCGTTTACGCAATCGGATACCGAGCAGGGCCGCGCCCTGTTGAAAGCCAACGGCGTGAACGAAGGCGTCTTCATTCAGACCGTCGCTCCCGGCGGCCCGGCCGATGCCGCGGGCATCAAAGACGGCGATATTATCGTGGCCATCAATGGTAAGCCCATTCAGAACGGCAACCAGTTGTTGAATGTTGTCACCGCGACCCCCGTGGGGAATTCGGTGGACATCACGATCATGCGCGAGGGCAAGCGGATGCCCTTCAAAGTGAAAGTGGCCGACCTGGCGCAGGTCTTCCCCGATCGCTTCGGCAACGGCAACGAGTCCGCCGGACAAAAAGAAGAAGGCACCACGGTAAGCTTCGGCATGTCAATCCAGAACCTGACCGACCGCCAGCACGATACGCTCGGCATCAAGGAAAAGGGCGGCGTGCAAGTGGTGGACGTGGATGCCAGCTCTTTCGCCGAGGATATCGGCATCCAACGCGGCGACATCATTCTTTCGATCAATCACCAGCCGGTCAACAGCACCGATGACGTGAAGCGTGTCCAAGGCACTCTCAAACCGGGCGATGCGGTGGCGTTTCGCATTCTGCGCCGCCTGGCGCCGAATTCGCCGAACTGGCAATCGCAATATCTCGCCGGCACGCTGCCGTTGAATCCTCCGCAGCAGCACTAGCACACGGTTCCGAGGGGGCGGGTGTGTGCGCCCGCCCCTTGTTACAATACCCTCAGAATCGTTATGCGGATTGCTTTATCCGGTTTTCTAGCTGTGGCCCTGGTGGCGCTGGGGTGGAATGCGGCGGCGCAGACCACCACCGCCAAGAAAACCGGCGCGCCGAAAGCCGCGCAGACCACCACCGCCAAAAAGCCGGCGACTGCCGTTGCTTCCAAAACGGCGGCCCCCAACAGGACAGCCGCCACCGCAAGCAAGACCGGCGCAGGACGCGGAACCGCTGCCGCGCACAAGCCCGCCATCACCGGCAAACCTGCGACCATGGCGGCCAGAACCACCACCGCGCGCCGGCCCATAGCCACTTCCGCCCGCCGCGGCGCGAGGGCCACCGTCCCTCCCAGAAAGACATGGCGCAACCGGCAGGCCGCGCCCACCCCCGAGCGCTACAAAGAAATCCAGCAGGCGCTCGCCGCTAAAGGGTACTTGGATCCCGAGGCGGCCACTGGCACGTGGGACCAGACATCCATCGTCGCGCTGAAACGGTTTCAGACCTCGCAAAACATCGAAGCTACGGGCAAGCTCAATTCCCTTTCCTTAATCGCGCTGGGCCTTGGACCCAAACACGATTCGGCCGCGCCCACCCCCGTGCCGGTGCCTCCGCCTGTGCCACCCGCCGATAACCGCGTTCCCGACGCGCGATAAGCCGCGCTATCGCAAACTCAATCCGCCATCCACGGCCAGCACCTGCCCGGTGACGAATTCCGAAGCTTCCAGGAAATACACCACGGCATCGGCGATCTCATCTGGAGTGCCTCCGCGTTTGGCGGGAGTCGCTTCGATCATCTTCCTGCCGCGCTCATCGATGTCCGCGAACGGAATCACTCCGGGCGCGACGGAGTTCACCGCGATGCGCGGCGCCCAGGCTTTGGCCAGGGCACGAGTCAACATAATCGCGCCGGCTTTAGACGCACAGTAATGGGCGTGCTCGGCCCACGGACGCAGGCCTCCCAAGGAACTGATGTTGACGATGCGGCCTCCGCCCGTGCGCAGCATGAGGCGCGCCGCATGCTGGCAACAGAAGAACATGGCTTTTAGATTTACGGAATGGATAGAATCCCAATCGCGTTCGGTGATTTCCAACGGATCGAAACGGGTAAAGCGGGCGGCGTTGTTGACCAGGCCGTCGAGCCGTCCGAAATGCTTCCCGACTTCGCCGAACAGGCGCTCGATCTCCGTCACCGATTCGAAATTGGCGCGGAACAGCGGCGCCCCGCCGCACTCATCGGCCGTGCGGCGGGCTTCCAATTCGGAACCATGATAGTGAATGGCTACGCGCGCGCCTTCCCGCGCGAGGCGCTGCGCGATGCCGCGGCCGATGCGGCGGGCCGCGCCGGTCACCAGGACTACTTTCTCAGCGAGTGGGCTCTCCATGAATTTCGTACTCCTCGGGCTCGACCCCTTGCGGGACGGGCTCCGGCAGCCGTCCCGTAAGATGCGCCCAGCCCCAGAATATCGCGGTCGTGGAGCTGAGTGCTCCGGCCACGGCGCCGATGGTGCGCGGGTCCCAGTACTCGGAAGCCACGCCGGCCAGCATCATCGATATCATCATCACCGACCAGGTGATGGACTCCATGGTGGCGAACACGCGGCCGCGGAACTCATCGGGCACGATGCGCAGCAGCTGCGACATGTTGAGCACGCTGCTGACGCCCACGCCGACGCGCGACAACGCGATGAAAACCAGCGCCCAGGCGAAGTTGCTCTGGCTGAACAGAATGTATGCCGTGCCGTGCACCACGTAGCACACCACAATGGTGCGCTTATAGTTAGTGAAGCTCAGATCGCGGCCCAAGGTGTACGCCAGAGCGCCGCCCGAAAGCAGCCCGATGGCCGCGAAGCCCCAGACCATCCCCAGGCCCGCCGGGCCGCGGTTGAAGACGATTTCGCCAAACACCGTGAACAGGATCTGCGCGGCGCCGCCGCCGGTGGCCCAACCGATGTTGATCATCAGGAGGCCGATCAGCAGGGGCACGCTGCGCATATAGCGTAGGCCCTCGACGTACTCGTGCCAGGGGCGCACCACTTCAGCTTCGGTGAGCGAGCGCCGCGGCGGATAGAATCCGCGGCCCGGCAAAAAAAGCCGCGATATGCACAACGCCGACACCAAAAAGGAAAGCGCATTGCCCACGAACGCCCATCCGTATCCGAAGCGCCAGACGCTGGCGCCGCCCAAAAACGTGCCGATGGCGAGCGTGGTCCACTGCGTGGTCTGGGTGAGCGAATTGGCGGTGTGCAGCTCATCGCGCGTGGCGATGGCGGGCAGGATAGCGGAACGGCCGGCGGTGAAGAACGGGGAAGCCAGCATCAGCAGGGCGCTGAGCACGTAGAGCAGCCAGGTATCTTTGCGGCCGAGCGCCAGGGTGAAACCGAGAGCCACCACGGCGCGGACCAGGTCGCTTGCGATCATCACCCGTTTGCGATTGAGGCGATCGAGCACCACGCCGGCCGCGGGGCCAATGAGGATGGCGGGAACGGCGCGCGACAACATGATGCCGCTCACCACCAGGCCGGATCTTGTATGGGCGACCGCCAGGCTGAAAACCGCAATGTTGTTGAACTGGTCGCCGATTTCGCTGACGATCTGGCCGAACCAGGTGTAGCGGTAGTTGCGGTTCTCGCCGAGCAGCGATAGGAACGCGTTCAACCGATCGACTCCTCCCGAACCGTGATGGAGCGGATGAACTCGCGGTCGAGTTCATAGCCGAAGCCCGGTTCGTCGCGAATTTCGATGGTGCCGCGCGGGGTGGTTTCGATGGCGGGGCAAACGATATCGCGCCGCCAGTAGCGCTTGGAGGCCGATACGTCGCCGGGAAGCACGAAGTTGGGCAGGGTCGCCAGTGCCACGTTGTGGGCGCGGCCGATGCCCGCTTCCAGCATGCCGCCGCACCACACCGGAATGGACGCGGCCTGGGCAATATCGTGCACGCGGCGGGCTTCGGCGAAGCCGGCCACGCGGCCCAGCTTGATATTGATAATCCCGCAGGCGCGAAGCTTGATGGCCTGCTCGGCGTGGTGCGCGGTGCGGATCGATTCATCGAGGCAGATGGGCGTTTCGAGGCGCTTCTGCAATTCGGCGTGGTCGATGATATCGTCGTGGCCTAGAGGCTGTTCGATCATCATGAGGTAAAACTCATCGAGCTGGCGCAGGCGATCGGCATCGGCCAAGGTATAGGCGGAATTGGCGTCGGCCATGAGTTTGATGGACGGGAAACGCTGGCGGACGCGGCGCACAACATCGATATCCCAACCCGGCTTGATCTTCATCTTGATGCGCTGGTAGCCGGCGGCCAACTCATGTTCGATGGTTTCGAGCAATTGCTCGACGGAATCCTGGATGCCGATGGAGACGCCGCAGGGAATCTCGCGGCGCGCGCCGCCGCCGATTTCTTGCCATAACGGGACGCCATCCATGCGGGCCGCCAGATCCCAAACGGCGGTCTCGAGACCTCCGCGGGCCATGTTATGGCCGCGAATGTGGGCGGTCAAGGGAAAGACTTCGGCGGGATTTTGGATTCCGCGGCCCAGCACGCGCGGTGCGGCGTAGTCGCGCAAAATGAGCCAGGCCGATTCCGTCCACTCTTCGTTGTAGAACGGGTTCTCGCCGGCCGTCACCTCGCCCCAGCCGGAAACGCCATCGCCCACGGCCTCCACCAGGATCATCTGGCGCTCGTACGTGCGGCCGAAGCTGGTTTCAAAGAAATGCACCAGCGGCATGCGGATCTGCCGCAGGGTGACGCGCGCGACCTTCATTGCCAGGGCTCCAGCAGATAGGTGCCTTCGGTTGTGCCCGGCTCGAATCCGGTCACGGCCAGGCCGCGCGCGAAGGCGGCTTCAAAACACGCGGCGTTGGTCCGTTGTATCTCTCGCGCGCGCTCGGGTTCTTCGAGGCGAATGCGCGCGATGTCGGCGGGATACGAAATGCGCTCCGTGGTGCGATTAGCCGGCCGCTGGCCTGCCACGATGGCGCGCACGCGCGGCGAATCGATCCACCATTCGGCATAGCAGCGGTCGGTGGGCAAACCGCCATGCAGCGGGCTGGCGGTGATCCCGTACTGGTTTTCCGCATAGCGGCGTACGATGACGCCCAGGCGCTCGATGTTGAAGAAGGCGTTCTTGAGTTCCAGCGGGTCGAACGTCCATTCGATCAGATCGAGGCCTTGCGCCAGAGCATCCTCGCGCTGGCGGAGTTTGAGGCGCCGCCCGATGCCGGCGTTGCGATATTCCGGCAAGACGCCCAGCATGTGGCTGTGGAAGTAGGGCCGGTTGCCGGGCTTGATTCCGGGCATGGCGAAACAGAACGCCACCAGGCGATCGCCGTGATATGCGCCATACACTTGGCCGCCAACCTTTTTGAGCACCACCATGAAGCGCATGGGCAGCAGGTCGGTGGGGTCGAAGCCCCAAATGGCTTCCTGCAACCGCACGATTTCCGCAAACTCCGCAAGATCGGAAACCGGCCGTATCTCGATCACGGGTTTTTGTTCCATGCCGTTTTGGACTGCTGCCACAGCGTCTCCATTTCTTCGATGTTCGAATCGGCCGGCGTCTTGCCGCGTTGCGCCAGTTGCTTTTCGATGTAGCCGAAACGTTCACGAAATTTGGCGTTGGTCTTGCGCAGCGCTTGTTCGGGATCGACGCGGACGAAGCGCGCCAGGTTGACCAGCACGAACAGCAGATCGCCCAGTTCGTCTTCCAGGGCGCTGGGGGAAGCGCTTTGCCGGGCCTGGTGGAACTCCGCCAGCTCTTCCCGCAACTTCTCGAGCACCTGCTCCGGGTTTTCCCAATCGAAGCCCACGCCGGCGGCGCGCGCGGTGATCTGCTGCGCTTCGACCAAAGCCGGCAAGGCGCGCGGCACGGGTGCGAGGAGGCTTTCGCCGTGCTTCCCCCGGTCGCGCTTCTCGGCGGCTTTGACCTCGCCCCAAATGCGTTTCACATCGCCGGCGGTAGCGGCCGATTGCTCGCCGAAAACGTGGGGATGGCGGCGGACGAGCTTTTCATTGACGGCGTCGAGCGCGTCCTCGATGGTGAAATGCTTTTCTTCGGCGGCCATTTCGGCGTAGAAGACGGCTTGCAATAAAAAGTCACCGAGCTCTTCGGCCAGACCTTGCCAGTCGCGGCGGTCGATGGCATCGAGCACCTCATAGGTTTCTTCGAGCGTGTACGGTTTGATGGAATCGAAGGTCTGTTCGCGATCCCAGGGACAGCCGCCGGGGGCGCGCAACCGCGCCATGATGGCAACCAGGTGCTGGAATTTCTCTCCCGCGTTTTGACTCATGGAATTTAGGGGAACGGCGCTACGCCTTGGTTATTCCAATTTAGCATCTGACCGGGCGGGGGCGAACTCGGGGCGCTGCGGATGAGATCAGTTGGGGCGTCCCGCCGCCGCGCCCTGTTCCAGTTTCATCAGTTGTTCGCGCACGGCGGCGGCGTCATGGGCATCGGGAGCCAACTCCAGGTATGCCTGAAAGCACTTGACCGCCTCGGCGTATTGCTGCTTTTGCATCAGTATCAAACCCAGCACGAAATTCAACCGCGGGAGTCTGCGGTCCTTGTCGACGCGCAAACCTCCCCGCGCGGCCGACTCGGCGGCTTCTATTCGGTTCAGCCTCGCGTTGGCGACGGCATTGAAGAGGTATGCCGCCGGAAAGTCCTCGGGGTCGAGCTGGAACCACTCGCGGGAGTATTCTTCCGACGCCGTCCAATCCTGCTGGCGATCGGCCACGGCGGCCAGGCTTTGGTACGGGCTCACGTACTTGGGATCCTGTTTGCGCGCTTCATTCCAGGCTTCCATCGCGCCCGCCATCTCGTTCCGGCTCAGACGTGCCCGGCCGAGTTGATACCAGGCAATGGCGTACTTGGGATAGATGGTGACCGCCTTGGTGAACTCATCCGCGGCGGCGTCCCACTTCTGATTACTCGCGGCTTCCAGGCCTTTTTCGTATGCTCTCCTGGCGTTTGCCGGAGCGGCCGCGGTGGTTACGCTCACCGTGAGCGCGCCCGCGCGCGAGAGGGGATGAAGGAAGAGGGTGCCTATGCGTCCAGCGTCGGAGGTGCTGTGCACGGCCAGGCGCACGCTCTCCACGCGAAATCCTGCCAGAATTGCCTGCAACTCACAGTCTTGCAGGGCGCTGGTGATCGGGTTGGTGTACTGGCTGGAGCTGCCGTTGAGGGCCTTGCCCGTATCCGGCGCCTGAGCTCCCGGCTGGCTGGCGTCCGTGGGCACAGCGTTGCCGGCCGTGCCTTCCACTGAGAAACTGAAGTGCCCCCGCGGGTCCGTTCGCGCGGCGAAAATAACACGGCCCCTGCATACCCGCTGGATGAGAACTGAATCCGGAGGCACGGATCCATCTTCCAGCAGCACATCGCCAAAAAAGAAAACCGCCTGCTCCGGACGCTCGTTGCTCGAGGGGATGACGGTTTGCGCCCGCAGGCCCGAAATGCCGCCCAAAGCCGCGAGAGAAGCCACCAGCGCCCAGAACCGCATACGCCTCCAAGTTCCACCATTATGGCAGTTTCAGGGTTCGGGTTGATACCATCAATCGAGGGTATGGAAGCACTTCTTCTCACCGAATACAAGAAACTCGAGCTGGTGCGCATGGCGGAGCCGGAAATCGGTCCGGACGACGTGCTGGTGAGGGTGCGCGCTTGCGGTATTTGCGGCAGCGACGTGCATGGCTTCGACGGATCCACCGGGCGCCGGATTCCTCCGCTGGTGATGGGGCATGAGGCCGGCGGCGAAGTGGTTCGCGCGGGCGAGAACGTGAGCGACCTGCGGGCGGGCGACCGCGTCACATTCGATTCCACAGTTTACTGCGGGCGGTGCTTTTATTGTGCGCGGGGCGATGTCAACCTGTGCGACAACCGGCAGGTGCTGGGCGTCTCGCCGGGGACATACCGGCGGCACGGGGCCTTTGCGGAATACGTGGCGGTGCCGCGGCGCATCGTCTACCGGCTGCCGGGGGAGTTGAGCTTCGAGCACGCGGCCTTGATCGAGGTCGTCTCGGTGGCGGTACACAGCGTCAACTTGACTCCCGTGCGATTGGGCGATACGGCCGTGGTGGTGGGGAGCGGGATGATCGGCCTCGTCGCGGTGCAGGCGGCGCGGCTGGCGGGTTGCGCGCGGGTGGTGGCGGTGGATATCGACGAAAAACGGCTCGCGACAGCGCGGGAACTCGGAGCTACGGACACTTTGGCGGCCGACTCCGGGACCGTTCGCAAGGTGCAAGATCTTACCGAAGGGCGCGGGGCGGATGTGGTGTTTGAGTGCGTGGGAATGGAAGAGCCGGTGCGCACGGCCATCGGCTGCGTGCGTAAAGGGGGCGCGGTGACCCTGGTGGGGAACCTGGCGCCGCGGATCGGATTTCCGCTGCAGGAAGTGGTCACCAGGCAGGTGCGCGTACAGGGGTCGTGTGCGTCGAACGGCGAGTATCCGGCGGCGATCGCGCTGCTGGCGGCGGGGGCCATACAGGTGGAACCGCTGATTAGCGCGGTGGCGCCGTTGGCTGAAGGACCCGCCTGGTTCGACCGGCTGTACCGGCGCGAACCGAACCTGATGAAAGTGATCCTCCAACCATGAATGACTCTCTATTCGACTTGACAGGACGGGTAGCGCTGGTCACGGGGACCAGTCGCGGACTGGGCCAATACATGGGGCGCGCCTTGGCTCGGGCGGGCGCGGACCTGATCGTTACCAGCCGACACCGCGATTCGCTGGCGCCGTTTTGCCGCGAGATCGAAGCCTTGGGCCGCCGTGTTTTTCCGGTGGAGCTGGACGTGTGCGATTACGAAAGCATTCAGCGTATGACCCACGCGGCCATGGAGCATTACGGAAAGATCGACATCCTGGTGAACAACGCGGGATGCAACGTGCGCAAGCCGGCCGTGGAGGTGGGGTGGGACGATTGGAACCTGGTGCTGGATACGAACTTGCGCGGCTCGTTCTTCGTGGCACAGGCGGTGGCGCGCGAGGCGATGATCCCGCGCGGATACGGGCGCGTGATCAACATCGGCTCGGTAACCGCGGTGGCGGGCTATGCCGGCATCACGCCGTATTGCGCCAGCCGCGGCGGCGTGAAGCAAATGACCATGAGTCTGGCGGACGATTGGGGAATCCACGGGATCACGGTGAACTGTCTGGCGCCGGGGTGGTTCCGCACCGCGCAGAACGCGGCGCTCTACGAGAACCGCGAGTGGGTGGAGTATTTGAGCGACCGCATCCCGCTGAAGCGGCCGGGAGCGCCCACGGACCTGGATGGCGCGGTCGTGTTCCTGGCCGCGGAGAGCAGCCGGTACGTTTCCGGGCAGATCCTACTGGTGGATGGCGGGGTCTCGACCGGAGCGGTGCGGGGGATGGTCAACAAGTAGGGCGGCAAAGCGTCTAGCGAACTTCCAGGTCGCCGTTCGGGAGACCCGCCGTGACACCCTCGATGAAGCGCTCGATCGCCGGCCGATCGGCGTCGGGCGATTCCACAACCCCGAAGTAGCGGCTCTTCATGAAAGCCAGTTTGCCGGGAACCGCGCTCCATTTCTGCAAGGCATCGAAGGCGCGGGCGGGCCAGGCGGGCATTTCGTAAAGGGTCAGGGTGATGCGCGCGGGGCCGGTATAACGGGCACGCCAGGCCGCGCGCGCGTAAGAAGTGCCGCGCCACACCTGGATTTCGGGCGGCACGGGCCGATAGGCGGCCTGGTCCAACAGTTTCCATTCGGGCGGCGCTGGCGGGAGAGCTTGCAAATGCGAAGGAAACAGGCCGTAGGTGAGCTCGACCGCCGCGGCCACGACGACGATGCCGATGAGTCGCCGTTTCATCTCGCGCTCCTCAATTCTCCGTGGGCTTCCTCTCAACGTGATCGACGACCAGGTGCTCAACTGGCGCTTTCATCTTCCTCAGCTCGAGGCCAAAGCTTGTAATCGATCGCATCACCCGTCCGCTTCCAGGATCCGCGGCGGCTTCCGCGGGAAGGGGCTGGGAGCGATCGCTCGAAACACTTGCCTCCGCATCACCGGCCATTCCTCCGATTAGGGCCGTCGGAATATCGAGGACTATCTCGTAGCTCTCCTTCAGCCCGGTCATGTCCACCACGCGGCGCCCGTCGCCGATATGGGCCCACATCAGTATGTGAGCCAGATCAGCCATCGTCACGCTGCTGGCCTCCAGGTGAACTGACGAATTGGCGGGGTCCGGTGTAAATCGCAGGCCGGCTGCCCCCATCCGCATCATTGCGGAAGCAGAGCTGCCGACTTTCTTTTTTGCGCCGGCCTGAGCAGCATTGTCTGGAGGCTCGCCCTCGCTATGCCCGAAGTCTAACGGCGCCGCCGAAGGCGATTCTCTCAAGTTAGGTCCATCCTTGCCCACAACCAGCGCCACAATTGTCTCCTCGACAGGTTCGCGGTGCACGACTAACTTAAAACGGTCCGCCAACAGGGATTGCAGCATGAGAGGCGCGTCTTCCTTTCGCGATCCCGCCGGCATTTTGGCGATTATGTCGAAGATCTCGTGCGGACACTCCGGGCAGTCCATTACGTCTGGACTTACCTGGTAGGCCTCAGCGACAAGCAGGCGCAGCGACATATTGATATAGTCCGCCCTGTTTCCGTATATCTGGGGGCCGACCTTGAGCTGCCCAGACATCGACAGCCGGCTGATTCGCAGATGATCCAGCACCGTGGCCTTGACGGAAGCCACCTCGAATTCCAGCCTGTGGGCATCCTGTCCGGCCAAGCCACAAGCGACCGCCGCGGCCAGGACGACGATGCCGATGAGTCGCCGTTTCATCTCGCGCTCCTTATGATAGCGCCTCACGCACGAATTTCCACTTCGTGCTCGACCGGGAACTTCATGGAGCGCGCCAGGAAGCAGAGTTGGTGGGCGCGCTCATGGATGCGCTGCGCGTCGCCGGTGCGCGCCGCATCGGTAATGGTCATGCGCGGGCGCAACACCACGCGCACGAATTCCCCGGAACCATCCGGGTGCTCGTCCATTTCACCGGTGGCTTCGTCGGAGTACTCGGTCACCACGATTCCGGCATCGGCGCAAAGGTGGAGCGCCCACAACATGTGGCAAGCGGAGAGCGCGCCCACTAACAACTCTTCGGGGTTGTAACGGCTGCCATCGCCGCGAAAATGCGGGTCGGCAGAACCGGCGATACGCGCCGCTTTTCCCGAGGCGTGCAATTCGAAGTCGCGGCTATAGGCGTTGTAGGCGGAAGTGCCGGAGCCGAGATTTCCGGTCCAGCGGTTGGCGATGCGGTAACGGTGGAACACACGTTTCATCGCCATTCACTATAGCGGGTTCGGGCGCGCCATCGGTTATCGTTAAAGATAAGCAATGTATAAAGCGATTCTTTTCGATCTGGGCAAGGTCCTCATCCACTTCGATTTCGCGCGCGGGTATCAGGCATTGGAAGGGTGTTGCCCATACCCCACGGCCGGTATTCGCTCGCGGCTGGCCGCCACCGACCTGGTGAAACGCTTCGAGACCGGCCTGGTGGAACCGCGCGATTTCTTCCGCGAGCTCTCGGCGATTCTCGAACTCAAGCTGGATTACGAGGGTTTCTGTTCGATCTGGTGCTCGATCTTTACCGACCCGCTGGTGCCCGAGAGCCTGGTGGAGAGCCTGGCGCGGCGTTACCGGCTGGTGCTGCTATCGAATACCAATGCCATTCACTTCCCGGCCGTGCTTGAGACTTACCCCGTGCTGCGCCGCTTCCACGAAATGGTTTTATCGCACGAAGTGAAGGCCATGAAGCCGGAGCCCAAGATCTTTCTGGAAGCTGTGCGGCGGGCGGGCTGCCAGCCGGCGGAGTGTTTCTACACGGACGATATCCCGGCATTCACCGAGGCCGCGCGGCAATTGGGGATCGATGCCGTGACGTTCGAATCGGTAGCCCAGTTGGAGCGGGAGTTGGAAAAGCGAGGAATTGGCTGAAGTAGCCCGCGGAGGCTCCCTGCCGACCAGGTTTCCACCCCGCGCGCCCAAACCCGGGCGGGAGCACCTTGGCATCCGGGGTTCACCCGATCAAAATTCGCCCTCAATATACCAATAAGAAAAGACCTGAAACTATCTAATCGCGTGTAGAATTGATGACGGTCAACAAGCCAAAACGGGGACTCCGGGGTGAACTTACAGCCAAAACAACAGGAGGATGACGTGAACCACAAGCTCGGAAAACTGTGTCTGCCGGCGTTGCTCGCGATTCTCGGAGCGTCCACAGCCATAGCCCAAAGCCACTTGGCTCGTATCGGAGACATTCAGGATCAAGTTGTCAACACGATCGCCACTCTGAATCTCGATGACGAACGGCTGCTCACCGTGGCCACGGATCAGTCAGGCTACCTCCAGCTCATATCCTGGCAGGTAACCGCGGATGGAACCTTCTCACGCCAAAAGAGCGCCTCCGCCGGAATAGCCACGGCGGTCGCGGCCACATCCGTCAACCGGACCGAAGTGGTCACTGCCCTCCAAGCCCAGGGCGGAGGTCTGGAGCTCATTGACTGGTCTGTGGCCGTGGACGGAACCATCACCCGGCGCGGGGACACCGAGGCCGGCCCGATCGATGCCGTGTCCATTGCCACCGTCGGCCCCGAACGAATCTTGACCGCCGTCGAACACGCCGGCAACACCAAGCTGATCGTTTGGGATATCGATTCCTCCGGCAACTTCCAGCGCCGCGGCGATTCCGGCGCGAACGCTCCGGCCGGCGTCCAAACAGCCGTCACACCGCTGTCAGTGGCCATCGTTGGCGGTAATCGCGTCGCCTTGGCCGTGAGCGGCGCAAGAACTGCCGCCGGTCAGCTCACTCTGACTGTCTGGTCCATCGACAATAGCGGCAACTTGACCAACCTGTCTTCCGCCACCGCCCAAGGCGTGAGTGATTTCCAAATCACCGGCACTGCCGCGGATCGCGTGGTGGCGGCCGCCAAGATCGCCGGCCTGTTGCAAATCATCGCCTGGGACGTGGACCTGATCAACGGCACTCACAACCTGACAGCGGCGGGTACAGGCACAGGCGGGGAGCCTGCCCCCGGAAGCTTTGCGCTGGCGCCCTTGGGCGGCGCCAAAGTCGTGACCGCGCTGCGCCAGGCGGATGGCACGCTGAAGCTCGTTACCTGGGGTGTTGTCAAACCGATTCTTGAGTTGAACTCTACCACCGCCGGCGCGGTCGGAAATCTATCGCTTGCCACACTCGGGTGGGATCGCATCGTGGCGGGAGTCCAGGATTCCGCCAACCACTTGAAGCTGATCGACTGGGCCGATGATTCCATCTACCTGCTCAGCACTGCCTGGAACTCTTTTGTCACCCTGTCTTTGCACGCCCCCTTGGGGCAGGCCCGTCCGCAGACCAAGTACCTTCCGGACAGCGAATTTAGCTTCGGCGGAGCAAAAGAAGAAACTCCCGGCCCGCCGATGGTCCCCATCGCGGCGAAACCGAAGCCCGAGCCAAAAAAGCTGCCCGCCTCACCGTCCGTACCGCAACCGCTGGTCTTCTACCCCGACACTCAAGGCGTCGATCCCATGATCGCCGCCAGTAAGAACTACCTGATCGTTTCCGAAGATCACTGGCTCGAGTTCATGCAGAAAAACGGCAACAACCCGCCCGTTCCCCTGCCCATCAATGGCCAGAACACCATCTCCACAACCGATTTTTTCAGCGGCCTGACTTCGCCCACCGGCGCCAACGGCCAGGTCAATCGCAGCAATGTCAATCTCTACTTACGCTTCCCCCTGAACACCGGAACCGTGCAGGTGAATGAGTGGGGTCAATGGGTGACTGAACCGCTTTCCTGCGATGTCACTGCGCAGAGCCTCAAGTTTCCCTGCATGGATGAGTTCTACGACACGCGGGTCCTCTACGATTCTTACTCCCAGCGATTCATCATCCAGGCGGCCGTGAGGAGTTCTACCAATCTCGCCAACGCCACCCAGCCGGTTGCGCAGCGCTTGCTGGCCATCGCCGTATCCAATAGCGAAGACCCGCGCCAGGGTTTTTCTCAGTACATCACGACCGAGAGCAACTACTCCGACTGGCCGCGCATGGCCACCTCGAACGGCGTTTTGGTCATGGCCCATCAGGGCTGCAAGAATCCGGACGGTAAAAACACGTGTGGCATAAATCAGGTGGATGCCTCCGCTTGTGCCGCGAATTCCAGCCCCACTTGTCCCTCCGGGTCTGTGCCCACCAACGTTCCGATGAACCACATCGCGCTTCGTCCCATGGCCTACGTGCTTCGCATGGCCGACTTGACCGCCGGTCTGCCGTTTCCCGGAAACTGGAAGATCTATCCATACCAGATGGGCGGCGGCAACGTCTTCCCCATCTCCAACCACGGAGATGCGAAAGGTTGGACTTTCCTGCTCGATAACTATAGCCCGGCCACCGTCTACGGCTTCCAGCAGCCCAATGACGACTGGTTCGACCGCCCCAAACTGTCTTCCGCATCCACCAGTGTGCCCAGCGCCGGCACCGATGTTCATTACCAGTCCGGCTCTCTGTATATCTGTGGTTCGCCCCAGGTCGCGGCTCGTGTTCCCAACGTCTCGCCTGCCCAATACAGCATAGACTGCGCGATCGAGCCGGTCACTACTCAGAACGGACTGCAAATCGGGCCGTGCCCATCCGGCAGCACTTGTCAGTTCACGCTTGGATCGTCCGAAGACGCGCCCGCAAACCAAACCTGGAGCTATGAGATGGCATCGGCGGTTCCCAATTCCGCCGGCGATCTGTTCGTCCTCATTGGCGCCGTGCCGGTCAACATAACCTCCACCCCTCAACAGATACGCTATAGCATTCGCTCCGGCAAGAATGGGACCCTCTACGCCAGTCAACTGCTCAAGCAGGGCGACCTGCTCTTGCAGGACGTGGCCTGCGGTGAAACCCAGCCGGTCAATGAGAACTTCTCACCGCCCCAAAGCGCCACGGGAGAAACCAAAGACTCCAACGGTAAGGTCACCCAATGCGGCAATCGCCGTGAATACCTGGATTACGCCACGGCCACGGTTGACCCCGATGGAAACTTCTGGTTCGCTCACGCCTATCCCCACCTCGCCGCGGGCGCCGACCCCACCACCGCGTCCGGCCGCCTCGTCATGGTCGCCGGCCGCGTCATTCCGCCTTCGGCTTCCTCAACCGCCACCCCAACCGCGACCGGGGCGCAAATTACCAGTATTACCCCCACTCACGGGCCCATCACCGGAGGCACATCGGTGCTCATCAACGGTCAGGGTTTTCCGCCCAATCCTGGAGTGAGCCCCAACATGCCGGTCTCGTTCGGCGCCGCCCAAACCTCAGCCGTTTGCACTGGCAGCACCACGTATGCCACCACGGAGTGCACCGTTACCGCCCCGCCATACGCGCAAACCGGCACGGTTGACATTGTCGCTATGCCTTACGGCACGCCAACCCTGCCCTCGGCGGCCGATCAATTTACCTATGACCCGTACCCCCAGCTCACCACCCTCCAACTGCCCCTGCCTGGGTTTCCCGGCCCGACCGTAGTTTCCTTGAACGGCAACGCACCGGCGGGAGGCGCGGTGGTGGCTCTCGCCAGCAGCGATCCGAACGTGGCGCAGGTGCCGTCCACAGTGACCATCCCCGCCGGCTCCCAAACCGCGGCCGTTCAGTTGACAGTCTACCCGGCGGCCCAGAACGAGCAGATCACCTTGACCGCGACTTACCAGGGCAGCACCACCAACGCGACCCTTGCTGCCTACGCCTCGCCGCCGCTGGCGATCCAGGTGCCGGGCGCGTTGGATGTCGGCGAGTCGGGTAGTGTCACCATCAGTCTCAACACCCGCGCGCCGGCCGCTGGGGCCGTGGTTGCGCTCACGTCCAGCGATCCCTCCGCCATCGCCATGCCGCCATCGGGAACGGTCACCGTTCCAAGCGGAACCTTCACGACAACATTCTCGATTACGAATATCTATTCCGGGAAGACCATGCCGGTGACTATCTCTGCGTCATACAATGGCGCAACCGCATCCGGCTCCGTCCAGGTCCCCCCTGTAAAGACGAAAACCCCTCCGACGGGGCAATGCCCGAAGGGGTGGTCATGGGACGCCGCCCAGGGCGGATGCTCGAAGCAAAAGACTGAATAGACGTTCCCAACATCGCCCTCGGCGCAATGAGCGGAGCCCGGAGCACGCGGTTGCGGAGGCGACGAATGAAGGTGTTGCCGTTGCCGGCCGAATAGGATGGCACGGCGACGAAGCAAACGGGCCGAAGAAAGGAGAGGCCGCGAGGGTTTTTCCGGCAGCGATGCCGTGACGTTCGGATCGGTGGCCCAGTTGGAGCGGGAGTTGGAAGCGCGAGGAATTGGCTGAAGGTAGCCCGCGGATTGGCAACTGAGCGACAATGAAACTGTGACCCACGCAATCACCACCGATTCGGAAACGATGCATGGCGTGCCTGTATTTCGAGGAACGCGCGTTCCGGTCCAAACGCTGTTCGAATACCTAGAAGGTGGGGATACGCTGGAGGACTTTCTACTAGGGTTCCCAACCGTCCCACGCGCTCTGGCCTTGGATGCGCTGGAGGAAGCCCGGAAACTACTGCTCGCGCGTGCCTCATGAAGCTCCTAGTCGATGAGTGTGTCGACGAACGGCTACGCCTTCTGTTCCCTGGCTACGATTGTCAGACCGCCCGCTTCGCCAAATTGGCTGGTTTGAAGAATGGGCGTCTCCTGGAAGCTGCTGAGGAAGCCGGTTTCGACGTTCTGATTACCGTCGATCAGAACATTCCGGACCAACAAAACCTGAGCGGAAGAAGGATTGCCCTGGTAATCCTGTGTGGACCAACCAACCGGTTGAGAGATCTTGCCCTTCTTGCGCCAGCGGCCCTCTCGGCGATCACTTCGATTAGGGCTGGGGACATAGTCAGGATTCGATAGTTGCACGAAAGCCGTTTATGCGCCGCCCGCCCGCGGGATGCGACGGCGCAGGATGTCGAGCGCCATCTGCGTGGTGAACATGCGGATGCGGGCGCGGTCGCCGATGAACTGCCGTTCGACGGTGGAAACCTTTTCGGCATCCGCCACGGCCACATACACCAGGCCCACCGGGGCGGATTTGCCTCCCGCCTCCGGGCCGGCCACACCCGTGATGGCTACCGCGTAGGTTGAATTGGTGCGGCGCCGCGCGCCGATAGCCATGGCTTCGGCGGCCTCCCGGCTGACGGCGCCGAATCGAATCAATAATTGCGGGTCCACGCCCAGCAGTTCCGTCTTCATGGCGTTAGTGTAGGTGATGAAGCCGCCCAGAAAGTAATCGGAACTGCCTGGCACTGTCGTGAACCGCTCGCCTAACATGCCGCCGGTGCAGCTTTCAGCCACCGAAACGGTGGCGCGCGCCTGGCGCAGCATTTCGCCCACGACGGTTTCGAGCGGATCTCCGTTGCGCGAGTAAATGCGATCGGCCAACAGGGCTTCGATGGGCGCGGCTACCTGGGCCAATAATGCGTCCGCCTCTTCGGCCGTGGCCGATCGGGCGCGCAGATGAACCTGAAGATCGCCGCCGGCCGCCAGAATGGTGGTGGCGGGATTGTCGAACTTCTTATAGACGGGCGCGATGGTCTGGTCCAGGTCCGATTCCGTCATGCCGGTAACGCGCAGCACCACGGTGCGGATGGCCAGGCGGGGGACGATGCGATGGAGGCGCGGCAGGCACTGGCGCTCGAACATGGCTTTCAGTTCATGCGGCGGTCCGGGCAGCAGCATCGCCACGCCACCCGATTCTTCGACCCACTGGCCGGGCGCGGTGCCGCGGTCGTTGGGCAATATGTCCGCGCCTTCGATGACGAACGCCTGGCGTTTGTTGACCTCGGCCATTTTGCGTTTCATGCGGGCGAAGCGCTGCTCGAGCGCCGCGGCGATTTCGGCATGAAAGACCAGCTTGCGGTCCAGCGCCTGGGCGGCGGCTTCGCGCGTCAGGTCGTCTTCGGTGGGTCCCAAGCCGCCCGAAAGGATCACCAGGGCGGAGCGGGAGAGCGCGCGGCGGATGGCTTCGGCCAGGCGGTCGCGGTGGTCGCCAATGACGCATTTCGCGACCACCTCGACGCCAATATTGTTCAGTTCGCCGGTCAGGTAGAGCGAATTGGTATCGACACGTGCGGCGGTCAGCAGCTCCGAACCGACCGCTATGATTTCAGCGTTCATCCGATAAGCGCCAGGCCCTTAATTCCGATATCCACCCGATAGAGTGCGTTGGTAGTGGCCACGATCATGGCACGGGAGGGCGCGAACGCCAAACCGACGATACCGGGGCCGGAAAGAAACAGATCGGCGCGGCGATCGGGATGGATGCGCACCACGCCCTTGCGCCCGCCGATGGAAGCGGCCACGTAGAGCCGGCCTTCTTCATCGAAAGCCATGCCCTGGGGCCGGCCCAGGCCGCGATAAAACACTTCCACCTCGCCGTTGCGGGAAATCCGGTACACCGAATCGAAACTGGAGGTGGTGGGTCCGGTGACGTAGAGATAACCATCGGGCCCGAATGCCAGGTGATAGGCGGCGATGGAAGGCTCCATGGTGGCGAAGACGAAGATCTGGCGGCCGGTGCTGACCTTGAAAATGGTCCCACTGCGATCGCCGACGTAGAGGTTCCCCTCGCGGTCGAAGACAATCCCCGTCGCCACTCCCATGCCCTCGACATACACGGACATGTTGCCGTTGGGCGTGACCTGGTAGACCACGCCGTCATAGCGGCTGGAGATGTGCAGCATGGCCTGCGCGTCGAAGGCCAGTCCGGTGGCATTCATCAGTTCGTTGATGAACGGCTTCATATTGAAGTTCAGGTCGATCTTGTAGACGGCCACCGGAACTTTCTGCCCGCGCGATCCGCTAAACGTCGTGAAGATATTGCCGAAACCGTCGATGGCGGGGTTAGCGACGGGGTGCAGACCGTCGGCGATTTGCACGCCGATATCGCAGGCCCACGACGCGCTCGATTGATCGCCGCTCTCGATCACGAGTTCGCCGGCGGTGGCGCCTTCCGGCACGCGCGCGATGACAAACGAATCGGAGCCGATGATCACGGGGGCGCCGATATCGCCAATGGTGACGCGCGGACGCTGCGATTTGGCGAAACCTTTCCCGCGAATCTGCAGCTCGCCGCCGGCGATTGCCGCGGCCGGAGAAACCTGGGAAATCAGAGGCTTGGAATCGGGCGACTTCCGAAGAGGCATATTTATATTAGAGATTGTAGCGTGCTTCGGGCGGGGCCCGAGACCGTCACCACACGTGGCAGGCGGTGGCGCTTACCATAGGTTGGCCCGCCTTGCAGGCGAACGCTTTCTGGAATTCCGGCATGTTCTCTAAAGCGCCGTTGACGCGGAATCTGGCGGGCGCATGCGGGTCCACTTGCACTTGCATGCGGGCCGCCTCCTCGCGCTCGTTCTCGCACCAGATCTGCCCAAAGGACAGGAAGAAACGCTGTTCGGGTGTGAACCCGGCGGTCTTCCCAGACGCATCGCCAATGGTATTGAACAGCGCCATCAGCGCGATGCGCAGGCCGCCGTTATCGGCCGTGTCTTCGCCCAACGTCAGCTTGCCGTTGACATAGACGCCCGGCGCCGCTTCGAACCTGGAGTATTCCTCGGCAATGCAGGCGTCGCGCTTCTCGAACTGCTTGGCGTCCTCGGGGGTCCACCAATCGCGCAGATTGCCTTGGGCGTCGAACTGGCGGCCTTCATCGTCGAAGCCGTGGGTCAACTCATGCCCGATCACCGTCCCGATGCCGCCGAAGTTCACAGCGTCATCCATTCTCTTGTCGAAAAAGGGAGGCTGCAAGATGCCGGCGGGAAAATTGATGTCGTTCAACTGCGGATCGTAATAAGCGTTAACCGTGGGAGGCGTCATTTCCCATTCCTGGCGATCGACCGGCTTGCCGATCTTGTTCAACTGCCTCTGAAACTCGAACTGGCTGGCGCGCATGTCGTTGCCCAGGGGATCGTCGCGCCGGATCACGACGCTGGAGTAATCACGCCATTTGTCGGGATATCCGATCTTGTTGGCGATGGCGCGCAGTTTCACCATGGCCTGTTGCTTGGTTGCGGGTGTCATCCAAGTGAGCTTCTCGATATCCTGGCCCAGCGCCTTTTCGAGCGCGTCCACCATTTTGAGCGTGCGCGCTTTGCCAGCGGCGCCGAAAGTGCGCTCGACGAATTGGCGGCCGAGCGCCTCGCCCAGTTCGGCATTGGTGAAATCCACGCAGCGCTTCCAGCGGGGCCGCATGGCGTCGGCTCCAGTCAAGGTCTTGCCATAGAAATCGAAATTCTCTTTGACGAACGGGGTGGGCAGCACGGACGCCGCGGCGTGCAGCAGGTGCCAGCGCAAATAGGTCTTCCAATCGTCGAGCGGGAAGTCCCGGATTTCGGTGTTCAGATCCTTGAAGAAGTCCGGCCATGCCACGTTGACGCTCTCGAACGGCGGTGCTCCGGCGTCGCGCAGATACTCGTTCCAGTTAAACGCCGGACTGAGGGCTGCCATTTCCGCGCGGGTCATTTTGTGATAGACCTTCTCGGGGTCGCGCCGGGAAACCAGGTCGAGCGAGGCTTTGGCCAAGGCGGTCTCGATCTTCATGACCACGGCCGCATCGGCTTTGGCGCGATCGGGCGCTTCGCCCGCCAGCTCGAACATGCGCGCCACGTGGGCGACGTACTTATCACGGATCTCGACCGATTTGGCGTCCGGTTTGAAATAGTATTCGCGATCCGGCAATCCCAGGCCGCCCTGGTCGGCTTGGGCGATCACCTGGTTGGAGTCCTTGAAATCCTGTCCGGAACCGAAATCGAACAACACATCCGCACCGCCGCGCTGCAAACGGGCGATCTCGGCGGCAAGCAGCGCCTTATCTGGCAACTCGCGGATGCGCGCCAGTTCGGGCTCGAGGGGTGCGAGGCCGCGAGCGTCTATGGCTTTTTCATCCATGCAGGCGGCATAGTAATCACCGATTTTTTGCGCCGTGGCATCGCGGCCGGGATCGGGCTTGGCGGCTTGTTCCAGGATCTGGTGGAGCACGTCGCGATTGCGCTCTTCGAGTTGGCTGAACCGTCCCCAGCGCGATTGATCGGGCGGAACGGGGTTGTTTTTGACCCAGGTGCCGCAGGCGTACTGGTAGAAATCGACGCAGGGATCGGCGGTGGTATCGAGATTGGCCGGGCTGAACACGAGCGGTGAATCCTCGGTCGGTGGAGCGGCCGGCGCCTGTGCCTGCGCGAGGGCAAGGGACGCGCCAAGAACTACCGGAAGCAAGATCTTTAGCAAGGGAAACTCCTCCCTCTCACTGTAACGTGGGCGGCGGCGGCGTTCCACAATCGAAGCATGAACACAATCGGGGCCAAAAAAACAAACACCGATTCAGTAATCGGATTCGTATCGGGTTTCTCCGGATCCGCAGCGGTAGCATAAGCTCTCAAAGTCCGCAATACTGCCAGCCGCATCTCCGTATGTTTACTAACGTATGTAGGGATAATCTACAGAAACCAATAGGGTTTATAGTGGTATAATTCAAACCTATGCCGGTCCTTTAACCAACCTAGGGAGCGCCGTATTTTAGCTCCCCTCTCGACCTCTCGCCGCCAGCGCGCCCCCCTAAGATTTCGCGCAAAACGGTGCAATTACTTAAACCTAAGGAGTTCTGAAGATGCTAAAGCTGTTGTCAAGCGGTTTGGCCATCGTGGCGGGCATGGTATGCTCGTCGGCTCCGATTTCACCGTTTCAAACGCAGAGAACCCCGTCTTCTGATTACCGTAATGATCCCCGCTTGCATGCCATCCAGTCCTTTTTTGCCAAAACCGATTGCCCGGTAAAGGAATTCTCCCATGTGTTCCTGGAGGCAGCCGATGCCTATGCGCTCGATTGGCGTCTGCTACCCAGCATTTGCTTCGTCGAGTCCACGGGCGGGAAGGCTGCCCGCCACAACAACTATTTTGGATGGGATTCGGGACGCGCCAAATTTCCGAGCCCTAGCGCCGCGATTCACACGGTAGGGTATCAACTGGCGCACAACATCTGCTACCGGCGCAAGAACCTAGACCAAGTGCTCGAAATCTATAACCCGGTGGGCAACTACCCAGAACGGGTCAAAGCGATCATGCGACAAATCGCTCCGCGGGAGTAACTCCTACGAAGCAAACCGGATGACAAGGAACAACACACCAACGATGACAATCGCCACGAGGGCGATAAAACCCCAGTGCAAGAGCTTCTCCCGTTGGGATTCCTTGGTGTCCGCGGCCGTTCTCGGTTGGTCGGTGAGGCTGTCGAACATAGAACCTCCTTATTGAGCCGCCATAAAGATTTTAGTACTCTTTATCCAGCCAGCCTGATTGTAGACCGGTTTCACCCAAGTGCCAAGACCTATTTCCCGGCGGGCATGCCGCGCCAGCCGATTAAAACCGCAATCCGCGCCGCGGAGGGCCGTTGACAACCCCGGCAAAACCGGCGTATATTTGCTAACATACTGATCTTTCAGTGGTTGCGGCATTGGTGTGGGGTCTCGGACGTGGTTGGATGGATAATGAGGGTAGCGACGTGCTGCTCCCCTGTTGTAGTCTGCCGTCGAGACGCCCTCGGCAACCATTAGAAATCAGCCATCGGCGGAGGCGTAATGGCCGTAGACCACGATAACGGGCAACTGGAACAGGCGGCACCCGACAACTACGAGAATCTTCTCGACGATTACAGCCACTTCGCCCCGCCGGCCGCCGATGAAGTACTCCAGGGCACTGTCCTCAGCGTCACGGCCAAAGACGTTATCATCGATTTCGGATATAAGTCCGAAGGCATCGTCCCAATTGAGCAGTTTCAGGGCTTAAATGGCGAAGTTACAGTACAGCCGGGCGACGTCGTCGATGTGATGATCGAGCATGGCGAGCAGCCGGAAGGTTATGTGCTGCTCTCGCACACGCGGGCCGCGCGCCTGCGCATCTGGGACAACCTGGAGAGGGCTTATCAGGAACAACTCATCATCTCCGGACGCGTGCTGGGGCGGGTGAAAGGCGGGCTGGCAGTCGATGTGGGCATCAAGGCGTTCATGCCCGGATCGCAGGCCGATCCGCGTCCCGTGCACAACCTCGACTCCCTGGTGGGACAGGACGTCCCGGTCAAGATTATCAAGCTCAACCGCCGGCGGGGCAATGTAGTGGTCTCGCGCAAGATGGCGGTGGAAGAGGAAGTGAACGTTCGCAAGAGCGCCACGCTGGGGCACCTGGAAGAAGGCGCGGCGGTCACGGGAGTGGTCAAGAACCTCACCGAATACGGCGCTTTTGTCGATCTGGGCGGCATTGACGGGCTGTTGCACGTGACCGACATGTCGTGGGGCCGCATTGCGCATCCTTCCGAAATCCTGCACGTGGGCGATGAGATTACGGCCCGCGTGCTCAAATTCGACCGCTCCAAGGAACGCGTTTCGCTGGGGATGAAGCAACTCGAGCCGGACCCGTGGGAGACGGTGGCCGAAAGATTCCCGGTCCACACGCGCGTCATCGGCCGGGTGGTCAATGTCACCGATTATGGCGCATTCGTGGAGTTGGAAGCGGGCGTGGAAGGGCTGATCCACATCAGCGAAATGACGTGGTCGCGGCGCATGAAGCATCCCTCGAAGGTGGTGAAGCCCGGCGACCAGGTGGAAGCGGTGGTCCTCGAAGTGCATCCCCGCGAACGGCGCATTTCCCTGGGACTGAAACAGCTCGAGCCCAACCCCTGGACAACCATCGACAACCGGTACAGCGTGGGTTCGGTGGTGGAGGGGCGGGTGCGCAACATGACCGATTTCGGGGCCTTTGTGGAAATCGAAGAAGGGATCGACGGGTTGGTGCATGTTTCCGACCTGTCCTGGACCAAGCGGGTGAAGCACCCTTCCGAGGTTTTGAAGAAAGGCCAGGTGGTGCAGGCCGTAATTCTTAATATCGATTCCGCGGCCCACCGCCTTTCGCTGGGCATCAAGCAGTTGCAACCGGATGCCTGGGAAAGTTATTTCCAGCACCACCAGGTGGGTGATGTTGTACATGGCAAGGTGTGCCGTTTGGCCAGTTTCGGAGGGTTCATCGAGTTGGCCGAAGGGGTGGAAGGGCTGTGCCACTTCTCGGAAGTGCCCGGCTATTCGGGCCGGCGCGGGCAGGAGGAAGCGCCGCTGGCGGTGGGACAGGAGTTTGATTTCAAGGTTATCAAGATGAGCGAGGCCGAGAAAAAGATCGGCCTCAGCCTGCGCGGTGCGGCGGACGATGAAGAAAAGACTCGCCTGGTGGACTACCAGCGCCAGGCCGCGGCCGCCACGACGACCATCGAAGAAGTGATGAGCCTGAAAGACCGCAACCTCGAATAGCTTGCAAATTTGCGCGATTCACGCGATACTGCGGTTTCGTAACCGATTGAAAGTCCAGGAGAATGCGATGACGAAGGCCGATCTGATTGAAGAAGTCTCCCGGGTGGTTGAGATGACGAGGAAGGAATCCGAGGTCATCGTGGAGGCCATTTTCGACAGCATCGTGCGATCCCTGCGTACTGGCGACAAAATCGAGATACGGGGCTTCGGCAGTTTTCGAACCCGCCAGCGACAGCCGCGGATCGGCCGTAATCCCAAAACGGGGGCGCGGGTCGAAGTACCCGCGAAGAAGATCCCCTATTTCAAACCCAGCAAAGAGTTGAAAGACGTCGTCAACAGCTCGGCTGCGACGGTTGGTCCGGCCAACGGCGGCGCGCCGCCGGCTTCCACGCCCGAACAGGTTCCCAATCCCCACTAACCGGCGTCCGGGCGCAGCATGGATTATCTTTGGACACCCTGGCGCTATCAATACATAACTAGCGCCGCCGGGCAGCCGGGCGAATGTGTATTCTGCGCCGCGGGGAGGCAGGCGGACGACGATCGCCGCAGCCTGGTGGTCCACCGCGCAGCTTCGAATTTCGTCATCCTCAACCGTTTTCCCTACACCAGCGGCCATGTGATGGTGGTGCCCTATCTTCACATTGCGACCCCCGAGGAACTTCCCGAAGAGACCCTGATGGAGATGATGCGGCTGACCCGCGATGCGGTGAAGCATCTGCGCGCGGTCTACCGGCCGGAGGGTCTGAACTTAGGAATGAATGTGGGGCAAAGCGCCGGCGCGGGGATTGCGGGACATGTCCATATGCACGTGCTGCCGCGGTGGACGGGCGACACCAGTTTCATGACCGCGACAAGCGAAACGCGCGTGCTGCCGGAAGCGCTCGATACGACGTGGGAGAAGCTGAGCGCGGCATTCGGTGCGGCGGGGCGGTAAACCCACAGTTGGCCTAGGCGCGCGGTCCTCGCCTTATGCCGCAGCGGCCGGAGGCAACTCGTGTCAGGGCAGATATGAGAGCCACATGTCGTTGCTCGAGGCTCCCTTGTACGTAATGTAAAGCGCCCCGTCGAAAACGCAGCGGGCCATGGCTGGTTAGAGGGATATTCGAAGCAGTAATCTTGATCTGAAAGTTGCCTTGCCAGTTCGCCGCGGTTTGCGGGCTCATAGGCGCTATTTTGCGCCCCGAACCGCAATCCGTAAAGCTACTTGATTTTGATCTTGTTACGAAAAGTACTTCTGGTTGAGTCTGACCCGAAACTATTCCGAGACACACTCGCCTGTCTGTTTCAAAATGACAGAATCATGGCTCAACCTCCACAAACCCCACTGGTAATAGCCGCCGCATTGTGGCTTTGGACGATCACCGCTCCCGGCAATGCGCAAGCGCAGAATCAGCAGCGTATATCCGGCGAAGATTTTGCCGACTTCGGGAAGGACATGACCGGTCTGAAACACTACACGAAGAACGGCGCGATGTGTGTTGTGCACCGGCCGAACTGCGGCCTGGTTGGGCACAATGGGAAGGACCATTTCTTCCCGATCGATAAGCAACTGCCGCCGGGTGCAACTTTGGCGGCGGTCGAGTTCAAGGTGTTCTGGCCGCAAGGCATCGATCACACGGATCGCGGAGGCATCGGGTCCGAAGGCTCTTACGGAGCCGACGCCGACAAGCACTTTGAATCGAAACCGCCGCTCTACTCTGTTAGCTGGCAGAACGCTTGTGAGGCTTCCACGGGCGCCAATTGGAGCGGCCTCCCAATTACATACCAGGTGTCTTTCACCGTCAACGTGCCCAATGGCGTCAAGATCGATAATGCGGTGAGTGCGGAGCCCGCTTCGGGCGATGTGTGCGACGTCGGGGATATCCCTACGGGACCCGCTCAGCCTCAGTCCACTACACTCGCTAGTGGATGGGCTGGACAGGTATTATTCTGCAATACGACTGCCGTAGCCGTCAGTGAATATTTGCATATTCGCGCCACGTTGGTGGCTGCCAACAACGGAGCGCAAGGCGGTGCGGGGCCTATGGCTGAAGACAACCTGCCGGTGCAATTTCCCCCTGGTGGAGTGTCCGGTTCCGCCTCGGGATTCAAGACAGCGCAGACTTACAAGCAAGGCACGTGGAAGATTACTGACGTGTATCTCACCACGTCGCCAACTTCCCCGCCCAATGCAACTGTCAAGAATGCGGTTCACCTTCCCGGCTTGCCTGCCAATCCTTTCAGTGCGGTATTGCCGGGCAATATCGGGTCTCCGGTATTCGATTTCCGCGGTGGCAGTTGTTTCTGAGTCTATCGCGACTGGAGCGAAAAGAACCCGCTGACATTTTCCCAAAGCAGGCGCGAGAAGCTCTTATCGAGATACGACCGGATGGACACGTAGCACTCATCGCAGGCGTTCGTACGCGTGAATTCTTCGATCATGCGGGTGCGTTCTTCCAATGGATAGCGCTGGAACTGCATGGAACACGGCTGCAAGGCGCCGTCGGCGGTGACCACCAGGAAGCGCTGGCCGGCTTTGCAGCCGGGCGCGCTGGCATGTTCGAAATACCGCCGCGTGGCATCGAGCGTGGTGCTCGAGTTGACGATCCAGTTGGTAGTGTCCCGCCGCGCTTCCACCTGGTCTAGCCCCCGGTTGAGGAGCGCGAGCTGCTCGGGCGAGTTCAGCAGATAGTCGCGGCAGCCGGTGCGGCGCGCCGAATAGGCGCTGTAGCAGAGATTGACACCCCAGGCGCGGGCTTGATCCGCAATGGCGTCGATTTCGCCCACGTTCTCGCTGGTGATGCAGGAATTGAGCACGATATCGTCGTGACCCAGCGCCGCGCAGCGGGGAACGATTTCGGAGAGATGCCGGTACAGGCCCGGGTGGCGGCGAAATTCGTCGTGCCGCTCATCGGGGAAATCCAGACTGACGGAGAATTGGTCTATGCCGGCCTCGCGCAGTTCCACGTAACGCGCCTCCGTCATCGCCGACCAGTTCGACACCAGGATGGTGTAGGGCAGCCCGGCGCCCGTTTGGATATTGCGCACGATTTCGACCAGGTCGGGCCGCATCAGGGGTTCGCCGCCCGAAACCTGCACCACGCACGGCCGCAGGGCTTCCATGTAGCGCCGGTAGTCGGTGGGACGGAGGTTTTTCGATTGGTCCCGCGGGCCGCCATGGTCGCAGTGCTTGCAGTGGCAGGTGCAGGCATCGGTCACCTCAAAAGAAACAACGATAGGGCGATCGGCGATCCAGTTCAGCGTGCCGCGGCCGATGACCGCGAGCGATTCGACTAGTGGTACCTTGCGCATCCGGTGAGCACTTGGGAATTGAGATATTCGGGTACACGAGTATTCTAGCTTGAAAAATTCCGGGAAGTGCGCAAAAGAAATTGAGCCGCTGTGAAACACGGATGAACGCCGGAAAAACGGGCCTGACCGGCGTTCGGCGTGGAACCCGGCGTGCACCGCCTACGAACCGTGGCAGGGCACTGGCTTGAAGTTTCTCAAAGGCATGGGGTTGGCGGATGAGGGATCGTGCCGATTCCTCACACCGGTGTGGCCGGAGGGCGACACAAGCGGAGTGCAACATTCATGGTAACGATTGCTATAATCGACACTTAGCGTTTCGATTGGGACGTCCTTTGATACTACGCATGAGGTGTATTTCCGTTTTACTATCCGCGGCGGCCGTGCTTGCCGCCCAGCCTACTTTCATTACCGGACAAGCCGCCCGAGCGGTAATCGGCCAGGTGAATTTCACGTCCGCGGATCCGAATTCGAGCGGCACGGTGATTGGCGCGGCGGCCGGGATCGCATACGCGGCAAACACGCTCTTCGTGGCGGATGACAACCGTTTCGGCGCCCTGCCCGTCAATCATCGGGTGCTGCTGTTTCAGAACCTCAGCCAGATGCTTCCCGCGCCGACTGCCGAGTTGACCTATAACTCCCTATGCCCGGTGTGCGTGGGCCAAGCCTCGGTCGTGCTCGGCCAACCCGATTTCAGCACCACCACGGAGAACATTGCCGCCAACCAGTACAACCTGCGGCTGCCGACAGCGGTCGCCTCCGACGGCATACACCTGGTGGTGGCCGACACCAACCACAACCGGATCCTGATCTGGAACCAAATCCCCACCGCCAACGATGCTCCCGCTGACGTGGTTGTAGGCCAGCCCAATTTTACGTCGTCGGCGGTGCCCGCCAATACCCAGCCGCCCTCGGCTACCACCATGAGCGGACCGCAGGGAGTGTGGATTCAAAATGGCAAGCTGTACGTCGCGGACACGCAATATAACCGCGTGCTGATCTGGAACCACATCCCCACCGCCAACGGCGCGCCGGCGGACGTGGTGGTGGGCCAGCCCAACATGACGACTTTCGTACAGTCGAACCTGAACCTGCAGACCACCTCGGCCAGCGCCAGCAACATGATCAACCCGGTTTCGGTGACTTCGGATGGCACGCACCTGTTCGTGACCGACCTGGGCTACAACCGGGTGCTGATTTGGAACCACATCCCGACCACTAACGGTGAACCGGCGGATGTGGAGGTAGGGCAGCCGGACATGGTCAGCTCGGTGCCCAATAATGCTTTTACGGGAAGCGCGGCGACTTCTTCCACCGACAGCACCGATAAGGAAACGCCGGTGCTGTGCAACAATCAGGTCGGCAAAGATCCGTATGGAAACCCCACCTATCCGTCCTATTGCGAGAAGACGCTGAGCTTTCCGCGCTTCGCGCTATCGGACGGGACGCGGCTGTTTATCGCCGATGGCGGCAACGATCGCGTGCTGGAGTACCTGCAAATTCCCACGGCCAACGCGCTTGCGGCCGACGTGATTCTGGGTCAACAAGGCGGCACCATCGACCAGGCATCCAACGCCGTGGACGATATGAATACGCCGAGCTCGCTGGCTTGGGATGGGACCAATCTCTACGTGGCCGACCCCTACAACCGGCGCATCACGGTGTATACCGTGGCGGCGAATAATCTGCAATACCAGGCGGTGCGCAATTCCGCCAGTCTGAACATTACGGCGAGCGGCTCGTTTACGATCGCTCTCACCAGCGGCGATACCATTCACGCGGGCGACGTGCTGACCGTAATCATCAGCCTGACGGATTCGAGCGGCAACACCATCAATACCGCGAGCTACACCTATAAAGTCCAGGCAACCGACGCCCTCACCGACATCGTCAACGCCATCGTGCACGCCATCAATACCACGACGGCTGGCGGCGACCCCAATGTACTGGCCTCGCCGAACCTATCGGCCGACCAGGTGGTTCTAACGGCCAAGGTGGCCGGCCCCAACGGCAACAATGTCACCTATAGCACCTCGCTTTCGAGCGGCGCGACTATCACCGCTACGATAGCCGGCGACAATCTGACGGGCGGAGGCGGCGCCGCCAACATTGCCCCCGGCACGCTGGTATCGATTATTGGCTCGAATCTGTCGGCCGCGCCGGCTGCGGGTGTGAGCGCCGATCCCACGCAGTCTCAGTTGCCCACCACGCTCGCCGGGACACAGGTCTATTTCAACGGAATTCCCTCGCCGCTACTGTTCGTTTCTCCCACCCAGATCAACGCCCAAATTCCGTGGGAATTTAACAACACCACCAGCGTCAACGCCTACATTCGTTCGGTGATGAGCGACGGCTCGATCATGGTGACCTCACCGGCGGCGGTTACAATTGTGCCGGCCAACCCCGGAATCTTCGCGCAACCGGGCACCGTAACCACAACCGTAAACGGTCCCTTCAAAGCCGGCGTAGCGGTAGCCACGCATGCCTCCAGCTATGCGACCGATATTGTGTCGGTGGATGGCACGGCGGACCCGGGCGACACCGGCACGGTCACGATTGGCAACGACCGCTCCTATACCTACACCGTGCAGACGGGGGATACGCTCGACACCGTCCGCGACGCCATAGTAGCCTTGATCAATACCGACCCCGATGTGACGGCGCAGGCCGCCGATGTGTTCGACCGCGTGGTGATCCAGGCCCGCGTGCCCGGACCCGACGCCAACGGTATCCCCGTTACGGTCTCGGTTAACGCGGGTGCGAACCTGGTGCTGACGGCGTTCGAGAGCGCGTTATGTTGCGCCAATGTCAAAGGCGCGCCGATCACGCAGGATAACCCCGCGGTGGCGGGCGAGATCATCGATGTGTACGCCACGGGAATCGGGCTGCCGGTCCTGACCGATGTAAACCGGGGTTATATCGTCACGGGCGTGAGATTCCCGGTTAGCGGGCCGGAGACCGAACCGCCCGATACCACCACCTATTTCGTTTCGTCGCTGGCCGGCGGGAGCACGGCGGACGTGCTGAAAGCCACGTTGCTCCCGGGGATGGTCGGCGTATACCTGGTGGAACTGCACTTGAACGATACTCTCCCGGCCAATTCGGCGACGCAGTTGACCATCGCCCAGTCCATATACGTGAGCAGCCCGGTTACGATTCCGGTAGTCGTCCCGGGCCAGTAAGAGTCAAGCTCCGGTGATTTCCGCGGCCTCTTCCTCGGTCAAGCGGAAGTCGAGGGCGCCGATCACGCCATCCACCTGCTCCGGGGAGCGCATTCCCACAATGGCCGCTGTCACGGCGGGATGACGCAGCGTCCAGGCAATCGCCACCTCGCCCGCCGAACGGCCGTGGCGCGCGCCGATGGCCTTCATCCGCTCCGCCAGTTCCAGGTTGCGCGATAATTGCGGCTCATGAAAGGCCGGCGCCTGGCGGCGGAAGTCGTCCTGGGGAAAGTTGGCGATCCGCTGGCGCGTCATCTTACCGGTGAGCAGGCCGGATTTCATGGGCGAATACACGATCGCCCCGATGCCGTGCCGCTGGCAGTAAGGCAGAATCTCATCCTCTGCCTCGGGCGATGCGGCCGAGTACGGGGGCTGGAGCGAGGTGAAGGGCGCGATCTTGCGGCAGCGGTCCATCTGCGGCGGGGCGAAGTTGGAGACGCCAATCCAGCGCACTTTGCCCTCATCCCGCAACCGCACCAATGCGGTGTACCCTTCCTCGATGTCCTCTTCCGGATTCGGCCAGTGCAACTGGTATAGATCGATGGTGTCCACGCGCAGCCGCCGCAGGCTGGCCTCGCACTCCCGCCGGATGGAATCGGTCTTCAGCGCGCTCCAGATTTCTCCCTTGTCGTTCCACACGCGAGTGCACTTGGTGAATACGTAGGGCTTTGCGGAGCGGCCTTCCAGGGCGCGCGCCACAACTTCTTCGGAATGCCCCAGCCCGTAGATGGCGGCGGTGTCGATCCAATTGATGCCGCAATCGAGCGCGCGGTGAATGGCGGCGATCGATTGGGCGTCGTCCTGCGGGCCCCAGGCGAACCTCCATCCTCCGCCACCCATCGCCCAGGCGCCCACGCCGATGGGGGACAACTCCATATCGCTATTACCGAGACGTTTTTTGTTCATCTCCTTTAAAATAACCTTCATTGGCAAGGTCCGGCCAAATGCGCGCGGTGGTGATCGGTTCCGGTCCGAACGGACTTACGGCGGCGCTGGTGCTGGCCCGCGCCGGATATAAAGTCACGGTTCAGGAGGGCGCGGCGACGATCGGCGGCGGGGCGCGTTCCGCGGAACTCACTTTGCCGGGTTTCGTGCACGACGTTTGTTCGGCCGTACACCCGGTGGCGGCTTCCTCTCCGGCGTTCGCCGAGTTCCCGCTGGCGGCGCGCGGTCTCACCTGGATACATCCGGGCGCCCCGCTTGCCCATCCCCTGGATGACGGTACCGCCGTGCTGCTGGAGCGCTCGTTGCACGCGACGGCGGATCGTTTGGGGCGCGACGGACCGGCGTGGGGTGAGCTGTTCGGACCGTTGGCGGATGCCTGGCCAGATCTTCGCCATGACCTTCTCGCGCCGGTTTGGCGCGTGCCCAAGCACCCGATGCGGATGGCCCGGTTCGCGTTGGATGCGCCGCGGCCGGCGGCTCACCTGGCCCGCACCAGGTTCCGGGGGCCGCGGGCGCGCGCTCTTTTCGCGGGCATTGCGGCGCATTCCGTGATGCCGCTCGAAGCGCCGCTCAGCGCCGCTTTCGGGCTGGTGCTGGGCGCGGTCGGACACGCGACGGGCTGGCCGATTCCGCGCAACGGCGCGCAGAGCATCGCCAATGCGCTGGCGGCGGAGCTGGCTTCGCTGGGCGGCGAGATCGCGACGAATTCGCCCGCGACATCGCTGCCGGACGCGCCCCTAGTGCTCTCGGATGTCACGCCGCGCCAATTCGCGGCGCTGGCGGGCGAGCGCCTTCCATCCGCGTTCCGCCGCGCTCTCGAACGCTACCGCTACGGGCCGGCCGCGTTTAAACTGGATTGGGCCTTGGATGCGCCGATCCCTTGGCGGGCGGCGGAGTGCGCCCGCGCGGCAACCGTACACCTGGGCGGCGGCCTCGAAGAGATCGCGGGTTGGGAGTCCGGCTATCGCGGCGCGCCGTTCGTCATCCTGGCGCAACCCAGCCTCTTCGACCCCACCCGAGCCCCGGCCGGCAAACACACCGCATGGGCGTATTGCCACGTGCCCAACGCCTCGAACGCGGACATGACGAGCGCCATTGAAGCGCAGATCGAGCGCTTCGCTCCGGGATTCCGCCAGCGGATTCTGGCGCGGCACGTGCTTTCGCCCGCCGCGCTCGAAGCCCGCAATCCCAACCTGGTGGGCGGGGATCTGGGCGGCGGCGCCATCGACTGGCGCCAGTTCCTTTTCCGCCCGACCTGGCGCTTGTACGGCACACCGCTGGCCGGAGTCTACTTGTGTTCCGCATCCACACCGCCGGGAGGCGGAGTGCACGGCATGTGCGGATATCACGCCGCCAAGCGCGCCTTGGCCGAGAGAGGCACCCCAACCTGATCGCCAGGTCCGACTGCCCTGCCCTCGCTGCTACAATCGTGGGAGCATGCGGCTTCCCAGACTCGTTTCGCTCACGCTGTTTGCCACATTACTTTCCGCGCAGCAACCGATTCGCTTGCACGTTGACGCCACCGATGCACCGCGCCGGGTGTTGCACGCGGGGATGACGATCCCCGCCAAGCCCGGGCCGATCACGCTGCTCTATCCGCAGTGGATTCCAGGCGATCATAGCCCGGATGGCCCGATCAATGGATTGGTTGGCCTGGAGGTAAGCGCCAACGGCGCCAGCGTGGCGTGGAAACGCGATAGCGTCAATATGTTTGCGTTCCACATCGACGTCCCGGCGGGTGTGGGCGCACTGGACGTGCGCTTCGATTTCCTGCCAGCGCCCGATTCGGCGGGCGGGGCGTTTTCCTCCGGCGCCTCGGTCACCACCGAACTGGCGGTGGTCAATTGGAATGAAGTCTTACTCTATCCTCAGGGTGCCGATGCCGACAGGCTCCCGGTGGAGGCATCCCTGCGCCTGCCCGCGGGTTGGAAGTTCGCCACCGCGCTGCCCATCCGGCAGGAATCCGGAGGTGAACTGGAGTTTCAGCCGGCGCCCTTGACCACGTTGATCGATTCCCCGGTTTCGGCCGGCCTGCATTACCGCACGGTCGATCTTGGCACGGATGGCGGCATCGCGCATTACCTGCACATTGCCGCCGATAGCGACCGGGCGCTCGCGATCCCGCCGGAAACCGCCGCGGCCTATAAGAACCTGGTAGCCGAAGCCGGTGAATTGTTCGGCGCTCATCACTATCGCGATTACCATTTTCTGCTCAGCCTGAGCGACCACATCGCGCATTTCGGCCTGGAGCACCACGAATCGAGCGATGACCGGACCAGCGAACGATGCCTTATCGATGAAGCTTCGCGCGCCTGGGTAGCGCCGCTGCTCCCGCACGAGTTTATGCACTCGTGGAATGGCAAATACCGGCGGCCTTCCGGGCTGGTGACCGATTCCCACGATGGCGGCTACGATTCGCCCATGAAAGGCAACCTGCTATGGGTGTACGAAGGGCTGACCGAATACCTGGGTACCATCCTGACCGCCCGCAGTAAGTTGTGGACTCCGGACCAACTGCGGGAGTATCTGGCGCTCACCGCCGCGGCGCTCGATAACGAATACGGACGCCGCTGGCGACCGCTCGAAGATACAGCGGTTGCCGCGCAAATCCTCTATACGGCCGGCGATGACTACGCGGATTACCGCCGCAACGCGGACTTCTATCCCGAGGGCATACTGATCTGGCTCGAAGCGGACACGCTGATCCGGCGGGAGAGCAAGGGGCAGCGTTCGCTCGACGATTTTTGCCGCGCCTTTTATGGATCGGCTCCGGGAGCGCCGTCGGGTGTCCCCGCCATGAGACCTTACACCTTCGATGACCTCGTGACCGCTTTAAACGCTATTCAGCCCTATGACTGGGCGGCTTTCTTCCGTGAACGGTTGCAATCCACCTCGCCGCACGCACCGCTGGGTGGTCTTGAAGCATCCGGTTGGAAGATCACGTACAACGATAAGCGGTCGGATCTATGGAAGGCCGGCGAGGAGACCCGGAAACTGATTGACTTGAGTTTCTCGATAGGGCTCAAAGTGAAGGAAGAAGACGGGAGCGTTGCCGATGTGACTTATGGCGGGCCGGCACAGAAGGCCGGCATCCCGCCATCGGTCAAAATCATTGCGGTGAACAACCGGCAATTCAGCGGGAGTGTGCTGCGGGAAGCAGTAAAGAACAGCGCCACTCACCCGGTGGAGTTACTCATTAAGACCGGTGAGTATTTCGAAACGCACCGTATCGATTACCACGGCGGCGAGCGCTATCCCCATCTGGAGCGGGAAGCCGGCCAGCCTGATTGGTTAACGGCTATCATCGGTCCGCGCGCAAAATAGGGGGGCCGCGGCAATCAGGCGATCACGCCCTTGCGCACGGCATACTCAGCCGCGTGCCGCGGCACGCAGCTTCAGGGCGGCCGCTCGGCCCTTCGGCAGAAAGCGCTCGCCAAAAACCAGCAGCATCGCCGTGGCCAGGGCCAGGCACGAAAGGATCTCGCCGGCCGCGAACCACCGCGAGTGAAAACGAAACTCCACGTCGTGTTCGCCGGGAGGAACGATAGCCCCCATCAACGCGTGATCCACGCGCACCAGCGGAACCGGTTCGCCTTCCACGCGAGCCTCCCACCCCGGATACCACGAGACCGCCAGTTTCAACAGCGCGGGCCATTCTCCGCAGCGATAATGGATGCGATACGACTGTTCGTCAAAGCCGCTGACCGCGGCGCTCGCTTCGGCATCCTGAATCACACCTACGGGCGGCTGTAGCACGATCGATTTGACGGCCGGGTCGAGCGCATGGAGCGCGTTGCGGGATTCGTCTTCGCTGCGGACCACTTCCACGGTGCGGGGAAAATAGGTGCGCGGCAGCGCGGTCTCACTGTTCTCGATCGTCCGCGTTGCAAGGTCCATATAGCGGTTCACATTCAAGCCGTCGCGCAGCTTCGTGTTCGCCCGCATGGCTTGCAAATAATCCACATAACTATCGGGCACGACTCCCAGGGTTCCGAAGGTGGTTTCGAGCTTCAGGTCCAACGGAAAAAGCAGCGGCCCTACCCCGCGCAGGGGAGGCGAATCGAAACGGTAAAGCGACAACTGGGGGCCGGCCACGCGGTAGCGGCTAAACTCCTCGCGGCTTCCATACAGATCCTGAAAACTGTGGCGCGCGTAAAACAGGGGGTTGCGAAAGGAATTCCAGTACCACAGATCCGCGAACAGAATCGCGGCGCACACCGCGCCCCAAACGGCCGCGCGTTTCCATCGTCCGATCAACCAGTCGATGCCCGCCGCCGCCAGCACAGCCAGCGCAAAGGCCGTCAGGAACCGCCCCAGAATCGCCGGCCCTGAACTTTGCAAGCCGGGAATCACGGCTCCCAGCCAATATAAGCCGCCCCACGGTCCGATGAAATACCACGCGGACAGCGCTGCCAGGACCACCGCCGGCCGGCGCAGCCGCCAGCGAGCCGCGCCGAATGCGGCCAAAGGAACCAGCAGCAGGCCGGAGTAAAAATAGTGATCGACAATCCGCCCCTTATCCGTACCGGAGATGGTCCCCACCGCATTGGGCACGAACAGCGTCAAGAGCCATTTGAGCCGCGGGATGCTATCGGCGGCGCTGAAGGCCTGACGATGAGAGGAGTAGGCCACGAGTTCGATATACGGCAGAAGCTGGACCGAGGCCAGCAGCAGCGACCCGGCCACGATCGAGCCCACGACGATCGACCGCCGCGCATAGGAACTCGTATCCGGGTAGGCCAGCACCCATACGGCAAGCCCCACAAAACCGAATGCCGCGATCTGCGGAAAGCCGCTCAGCAGCATCATGCCGCCCGCCAACGCTCCCAGCACGCTGCCGCGCCGCGTATTGCCTCGCAAAGCATTTTCGGCCGCCAGAATCACCCACGGGAACCACGCTGCCGCGGCGAACACGGCGGGGTTTCCGGCGTAGCTGACGAAAAAACCCGAGAAACCGTAGCCGAACGAGCCCACCACCGCGGCGCCGCGCCTGGCCACATACCGCGCCAGCAGCAGATACATCCCCACGCAGGCGATGAGGGCGTGCACCGCCAGCTCCCACTGGATCGCCAGCGGGCTGATGCCAATCAGGAAGAAGGGCCAGTTGAGCGGATACCATGCGCCCATCGCCGGGCTGGCCAGCAGCGGGTACCCCGAATATAGGTAGGGGGTCCAAAAGGGCAGATCGTGCAGGCGCGCGGCGAAATATTTCTGCAGCGGATACTGGACGTCGGCGGCATCCCAATGGATGCTTGCCGAATGTGAGAACAATGGCAGCCAGAAGAAAGCGCCTATCGACGCTACGATGGCCGCTAGGGCAAGCCAGCCCGCCAACCTGGGCGAAATCTCCATGCGTTCGGGTCCGGCCTTCATTGTACAGCGCCGCCCGATTGCTTCAGCAACGGGTACAATTGACCAAAGGCATGCTGGAAAACGTCAACCTCAAGCGCAAGCTTTCGCGCGAAGAGTACAAATCCGCTGTGCCCGCCGTTCAGCAGCGTCTCTACGATCTGGAAAAGGCGTGCTGGGACCATGGCATTCCGACCATCGTGTTATTCGAAGGTTGGGATGCTTCCGGCAAGGGTACCGCTATCGCCGCTCTCACCCAGCGGCTCGATCCGCGCGGCTTCAAGCTGTATCCCATCACGGCTCCCCGCACCTATGAGCAGCAGCGCCCCTGGTTGTGGCGCTTCTGGCTGAAGGTGCCGAACCGCGGCGAGATGGTGATCTTCGATCGGAGCTGGTATCTGCGCGTGCTGGACGAGCGCGTGGACCGTGTAGTTCCGGAAAAGGCCTGGCGCGACGCGTACCGCGATATCGTCGAGTTCGAGCGCATGCTGGCCGACGACGGCACGGTGATCCTGAAGTTCTTCCTGCATATTTCCAAAAAGGAGCAGAAAGAGCGTTTCCGCGCCATTGAGGCCGACCCCCTCGAAGCGTGGCGCGTCACCGCCGCGGATTGGGCGCGCCAGAAACAATACCCGCAATACCTGGCCGCGGTCGAAGAAATGCTCGAGCTCACCGAATCGGAATTCGCGCCGTGGACCATCGTCGAGGCCACCTCGAAATGGTACGCGCGCCGCAAGATCTTCGAAACCATCGTCAACGCCATGGAGCGCAAACTCGGCGCCGACGCGCCGCCGCGGGTCGCGATCCCGGCCGCGGTCGCCAAGGATGCCGAGCTGCGCGCCGCCATGGAGTCCCTGGCCGAGGAGCGAATCTGATGCTCGAAACCCTCGATTTGACGCGCTCTTTGCAGCGCGACGTCTATGTGCGGGAAGTTACGCGGCGGCAGATCCAGCTCCGCGAGCTGGGTTACCAGGTCTACGTGCAAAAACGTCCGGTGATTCTTTTGTTTGAAGGGTGGGATGCCGCGGGCAAGGGCGGAGCCATCAAACGAGTCACCGAAAAACTGGACCCGCGAGGTTACGTGGTCTACCCGATTGCCGCGCCACAGGGCGAAGAGAAAACCCGCCATTATCTGTACCGTTTCTGGCGCCGGCTGCCCGAGCGAGGACAAATCGCCATCTTCGACCGCTCCTGGTACGGGCGCGTGCTGGTGGAGCGCGTGGAAGGCTTCGCCGCCGAGCCGGAATGGCAGCGCTCCTACAAGGAAATCAACTCCTTTGAGCGCCAGTTGAAAGACTTCGGAACCATCCTCGCCAAGTTCTGGATTCACATTTCGCGCGAGGAGCAACTCCGCCGCTTCGAAGAGCGCAAAGACATCGGTTACAAAGCCTGGAAACTCACCGACGAAGATTGGCGCAACCGCGAAAAATGGAACACTTACGAAGAAGCCGTGGAAGAGATGTTGCTGAAGACCTCGACGCGCACCGCGCCATGGTCGCTGGTGGAGGGCAACGATAAGTACTGGGCGCGCACCAAGGTGCTGGCGAAGTTAGTGGAAATACTTGCCAAAGAACTTTGCTATCAGCCGGTGGACCCTATGAAGAAACGGCGAAAAAAGTCCTGAAACGCCGATTCAGTTGTATCCAGCAGCACCGAAGTTCGCCCCAAACTGTGGGACGATTCTAACTGCAACCATCCAGACAGAGAAACACCGCGTCACTCCAACAGCTAACTAGAAGGAGGATCGCAATGCCCTACGTTACTGTCGGAAAAGAAAACTCCGGCGATATCCAACTCTATTATGAGGACCAAGGCACCGGAACCCCGATTGTGCTCATCCACGGATACCCGCTGAACTGCGCATCCTGGGAAAAACAGGTGCCCGTGCTGTTGAGCGCGGGCCACCGCGTGATTACTTATGACCGCCGCGGATTCGGCAAATCCAGCCAACCCGTTACCGGATACAACTACGACACCTTCGCCGAAGACCTGCACAAGCTGATCAACCACCTGAGGATCAGAGATTTCACGCTGTGTGGCTTCTCCATGGGCGGCGGCGAAGTGGCGCGCTACCTGGGCAAGTTCGGAACCAAAGGCGTGACAAAAGCCATCATCATGTCCGGCGTTCCACCTTACCTGCTGAAAACCAATGATAATCCGGAGGGCTTGGATCGCGGCGTGTTCGATGGTCTGCAAAAAGCCGCCTCCAATGACCGCTATGCTTTTTTCACGGAATTCTTCAAGAATTTCTACAACGCGGATCTGTTGCTCGGCAAGCGCGTAAGCGAGGAAGCCATGCATGCCAGTTGGAGTGTCGCGACCACTTGCTCCGCCACCGCCACTGTGGCATGCGTGCCGACGTGGTACGAAGACTTCCGGGCGGATCTGGCCCGCATCGATATTCCGACCCTCGTCGTGCACGGCGAAGCCGACCGCATCCTGCCGATTCAATCCGCGGGAGCACGGACCGCCAAGCTGGTCAAGGGCGCGCATTACGTCACGATCAAGGATGGGCCGAACGCCATCAACTGGACCCATGCGGATGAAGTGAACACCGAGATGATGAATTTTCTGGGGAAAGAGCGCGCCATGGACGCGGCGTCCACGTCCCGGCTGTAAGCCGGCGGCTTACACTCCCAGCGCTTCTCGCAAGGCGTCCATCATTACGCGCTCCGGCGGCCCGTTCCCCGCGCCCCGCGGAGCGGTTTACTACCAGCACGTGCGAGGCGCCGGCCAGCGCCAGTTCCGTGACCACGGCCCGCGCCGCGCCGCCCGCGCCCAGCACCACCACGCGCTTGCCTTTGGGATCGACCCCGGCATCGCTTCGCACGCCCCGCAGAAATCCCTTGCCGTCCGTGTTTTCGCCGATCAACCGATCGCCCTCGCGCCGCACCGTGTTCACGGCGCCGATAATCGCCGCGTCCGGCGCGATCTCGTCCAGGTGCTCCATCACCGCTACTTTGTGCGGAATGGTGAAGTTACCTCCGCGCATGCCGAAAGCGCGCATTCCCAGGACGGCATCGCGCAACTTGGCGGGCGCCACTTCGATCGTAAGATATCGCCAGTTCAGGCCGAGCGCCTGAAACGCCGCTTCCTGCATCCTCCCGGTGGGGTTCTCCGCCACCGGTTGTCCGAAACACGCCACCAGTTCCGCTTTGAAATTCGCCGGCATGACGCCAAGTTAGCACGCAATCGAACAGTGGGGCGTAAACGGCTTGCGCCGACCAGCGGAACCGATGCAGAATCAGAGGTACCGAACGGAGAAGAGAACAACATGAGTACCGATCGAACCATCGCCGAGCAGGACGTCACAATACATACCCCGGATGGCAACTGCGATGCCGCCTTTATTCATCCGGCGGAGGGCTCTTTTCCAGGCGTGTTGATCTGGACCGACGTATTCGGACTGCGCCCGGTATTTCGCGATATGGCCCGGCGCCTGGCCGCGGACGGATACGCGGTGCTGGTGCCCAATCCTTTTTATCGGGTTGCCAAAGCTCCGGTGTTCGGCGATATTTCGAATTTCAACTTTCAGAATCCGAGCGATCGCGCGAAACTCGATCCCTTGCGGGCTTCCATCACCGCGCCCAGCGCGGCCCAAACCGATGCGGTCGCCTGCATTGCCTTCCTGGACGCCCAAAAGCAGGTCGATAGAAACAAGAAGACCGGCACCCAAGGCTACTGCATGGGCGGGCCGCTGGCCGTGAAAACCGCTGCCGCCGTGCCCGGCCGCGTGGGCGCCGCCGCATCCTTCCACGGCGGAGGCCTGGTGACCGACAAGCCCGATAGTCCCCATCTCCTCGCCCCGCGAATCAAGGCGCGCATGTACTTCGCCATCGCCGCGAACGATGACAAGCAGCAGCCCGACGCCAAGCAGAAGCTGAAGGAAGCATTTTCCGCCGCCCACGTCGCGGCCGAGATCGAAGTCTATTCCCAAGCCATGCACGGCTGGTGCGTGCCCGATATGCCGGCGCGCGATGGCCCGATCTACAACCAGCCCGATGCCGAGCGCGCCTGGGCCAAGCTGCTGGCCCTGTACAAAGAAGCTCTCTCCTGATTCACTCCCAGCGGAGCGCCTTCATGGGGTCCACGCGCGCCCCCCGGCGCGCCGGAACGAGCGCCGCCGCCAGCGCCACGGCCACCATCAGCGCCGCCGCCGCGCCGTAGGTCCACGCATCGTGGCGTCCCACCTGGAACAGAAGCGACTCCATAAACCGCGCCAGGCCGTAAGCTCCCGCCAGACCCGCCACGATGCCCCCACCGATCCATCCGCCGGCCTGCCGCAGCACCAGGCCCACGATGCGAACCGGCGTTGCGCCCAGCGCCATTCGGATCCCCATCTCGCCGGTGCGCTGGCTCACGATATAGGAAAGCACTCCGAAAATCCCCACCGTCGCCAGCAGCACGGCCGCCGCCGCGAACGCGGCGAGGAGCACCATCTGGAATCTCCGCTGCGCCGCCGAAAGGCTGATGACTTCCTCGAGCGTGCGCGCGTTGGTCACCGGCTGGTCCTTATCCACCGACCAGACCGCGCTTTGGATGGCGCGCAACAGTTGCCGCGGATCGCCCTCCGTGCGCACGGCCAGGTCGGCCAGGCGGACGGGGTATAAGGCCGGTTGGGCGGCCGCCAGGTACACCTGCGGATCGATGGCCGCATCCTTGCCACCGCGGCGGATATCGTTCACCATGCCGATGATGGTCACCACGTGGCCCTCATAGTGGAAGCCGCGCCCGGTGGGGTCCGTTCCGCTGAAAAAGCGGCGCACAAACGCGGTGTTCACCACGGCCCGATAGGGTTGGCCCTGGCGATCTTCGGCCGTAAACAGGCGGCCTCTCACCAGGTGGATTCCGAGCGTCTCGAAATAACCGGGGCTCACCGCCTGAAAGGGGCATTCCAATTCCGGGCCGGGCGCCCCATCCAGCGCAAACCCGGACGACCATCCGCCGCGCATCGGCATGCGGTTGGCAAACGCCACCGAGCGCACACCGGGCAATGCGCGCACGCGTTTCTCCAGCTCCTCAAAAAACCGCAGCCGCTCGTCCGCCTTCTGGTACCGCGCTGGAGGAAGGTTGACGTTCATCGCCAGCACTCGCTCCGGCTGAAATCCCAGATCCACTCCCATCAACCGCACGAAACTATGCAACAACAAGCCCGCGCCCACCAGCAGGATGAGCGAAAGCGCCACCTCCGCCGCCGTCAACGCCGCGCGCCACCGCGCCTGCCCGCGCGCCCCCGTGCTGCGCGCCGAAGTGGCCAGCGCCGCGGCCGCGCTGGCCCGCGAGGCCTGCCACACGGGCGCCATCCCGAACGCGAGCCCAGTCAGCGTGGCGACCGCCGCCGCCACGGCGAAGACTCGCCAATCCATGGTGACGTGACGGATGCGCGGCGTGTCCGCCGGCGCCAGCGCCACCACGGCCCGCATCAGCACGCTTCCCACCGCCAATCCCGCCGCGCAGCCCGCCGCCGCCAGCACCAGGCTCTCCGTCAGAAACTGCCGCGCCAATCCGGCGCGTCCGGCGCCCAAAGCCATGCGGACGCTCGATTCGTGCTGCCGCCCGATGGCCCGCGCCAGCAGTAGGTTCGCCACGTTGACGCACGTGATCAGCACGATCAGGCCCGCCGCGCCCATCAATGTCCACAGCGAATCGCGTACATTCCGCACCAGGTCCTCTCGCAAGGGCGTGATCGCCGCCCGCATGTTGCGATTGGTCTGCGGAAACTGCCGGCCCAGGTTGCTCGAAATCGCGTCCAGTTCTTTCTGCGCCGCCTGAATGGTCACGCCCGGCCGCAACCGCGCGATACCGTTCACATCGTGATCGCCGCGCGCCGCCAGTTGCACCGGCGGGTACGCTGCCGGCACGTAGAACTCGATGGGCTCCGTCACCGTCATGCTCAGTTGGAACGGCGATTGAAACGCGCGCGGCAACACGCCGATCACCTGGTAGGGCTGCTCGTCCAATCGAATGGAACGCGCCAGCACTTCGGTATCGCCGCCCAGCCGCCGCTGCCAACAGTCGTAGGTCAGCATCGCTACCGGGGCCGCGCCTCGCCGATCGTCCTCCGCCGTGAAACTTCTTCCCAGCGCCGGCTCAACTCCGAGCAAGCCAAAAAAGTTGGCCGAAACCGCTTCGCCCGCGATCCGCTCCGGCGAGCCGAGGCCGGTCAGGTTCATGGGATGCAAATCGAAGGTCGCGATGTCTTCGATGGCCGCCGCCCGCCGGTAATCCGCCAGGTTCGCCACAGAGAGTGAAGTGCGCGCCGGGTTGACGTCGCCTCCCAGATGCGCGCCTGAACTGTTGAATTGGTCGGGCCCCTGGGCGGTATATTCCTCCCACAGCGAAACCAGGCGGTCCGCGCCGCGATACGGGAGCGGATGCAGCATGACCCCATCCACCAGACTGAAAACCGCCGTATTCACGCCCAGCCCCAGCGCCAACGTAGCCACCGCGACGGCCGTGAACCCCGGTGCTTTCCACAAACTGCGAAACGCATGGCGGATGCCCTGTATCAGCCGCTCCCACGCGTTCCATCCCCACACGCTCGCGCTGGCATCCTGGAGGGTTCCCATGTTCCCGAACTGCCGCTTGGCCGCATCCGCCGAGTTCAACTGCCGTGCCCGCAGCTCCAGGTGCAGCCGCATCTCTTCGGCGAGTTCGCTGGCCGCGCGGTCTCTCGTCCAGATCCGCGCCATCCGCCGCCACAGTATCCCGATATCCATTGCCACCCCTTAAGCCGGTTCCAGCACTCGCGCGATGGCGCGCGCCACCCGTTCGTACCGTTCTTTTTCGGAATCCAACTCTTTGCGCCCCTGCGCGGTTAGTCGGTAATATCGCGCCCGCCGGTTTTCTTCCGTCCGGCGCCAATCGCCGCGGATCGAACCTTTCAGCAGCATCCGTTGCAGCGCGGGATAGAGCGATCCTTCCTCCACCCGCAGCACATCCTCCGAGCGGTTCAGAATGGAATCGGCGATTGCGAACCCATGCATCTCGCCGCCCCGTGCCAGGGTCGTGAGGATGAGCATTTCGAGCGTGCCGGGAGGAATTTCGTCGCGTTGCGCGGGCATTGACATAGACAGTCTATGTCAGTAGCGTGCAAAACGCAAGTGTGTTGCCCAGGCTCGCAGGCTCCAGAGCCGGCTCTCGTGCCACTTGCAGTACTAATCGCCGCGATCGAGTCCCACGGCGACCGGCGGCCCGATCGATAACCGGGGCGCTTCGGCCTTTCGTGGCGCCGCGGGAATCCACCGTTCCAGCGTGCGTCCGAGGAGCGCCAGGCGGATCGGCTTGGTCAAATAGTCGTCCATACCGGCGGCCAGGCATTTTTCTTCGTCTCCGGCAAGGGCATTGGCGGTCATGGCGACAATCGGAATGTGTTGGCGTGTGGCCGCCTCGCGCTCGCGGAGCCGTTTGGTGGTTTCGTACCCATCGAGTACCGGCATCTGGCAATCCATCAGGATCAAATCGAACGAGACCTTCTCCATTGCATCGAGAGCGGCTTCCCCTCCGGACACCACATGCGAGGCATACCCAAGGTTGTGGACCGCTCGCGCGGCCACCATGAGATTGACCGGGTTGTCGTCCACGATCAGTACGCGTCCGTGGCGCGGCTTGCTGGCCGGCTCGGCGCCAGCAGCGTGCGCCGGGAGCAGCACCCAGAACGTGGAGCCGGCGCCGGTACGGCTCTCCACGCCTACCGAACCGCCCATCATGGTGACCAGGCGGTACACCAGCGTCAGGCCAAGGCCGATTCCGCCGTGCTTCCGGGTGGCGGTCGAGTCCGCCTGGGTGAAAGGCCGGAGCAACCCGTCCGCCACATCCGGAGCGAGCCCGCAACCCGTATCGATAATGCGGAATAATAAAGCCGCCGCTGGTTTATCCACCGCCGAAACCTCGAACCGCACTTTGCCCTTGTCGGTGAATTTGACGGCGTTATCCAGCAAGTAAAAAAGCACCTGCCGCAGGCGCTGCGGGTCTCCCTGAATGCGGTGCGGCACCCCGGACCGCACGTCCAGTTCAAAGGCCAGGCCTTTCTCCCGTGCGCGGCCGGCCATTCTTCCCGCCACCGAATCCACCACCGAGGCCAGGTCGAACGGCACCTCTTCGAGGCGCAGTTCCCGCGCTTCCATGCTCGCAAAATCGAGCATCTCGTTGACGATACCGATGAGCGATTCGCAATTGCTCTGGATCAGCGCCGCCATCTGGCGCTGTTCCTGCGTGAGACTGCCGCGAGCCAGCAACTCGGCGGAAGTCTGGACGGCGTTCAGCGGGGTACGAATTTCATGGCTGATGTTGGCCAGGAACTGCTGTCTGGCGCACTCCGCCAAGTCCAGACCGCCCCGTAACTCCCGCACTCGCATTTCCTGCCAATAGACGATCGCCAGCGCCAGAGCGGCGCCGATTAAGCCCTGCCAGGCAGGCGCGTGAAGGACCGCCGTTAGTGCCACGCTACTGACACAGGCCGAGACCGCGGTTATAGCCCCGGAACCAACCCACAATTTGATCCTCACTTAGGATCAATCGGCCATTTTGGCGGAAACTTTAAGAAGTGTCGCTCGCGGTCCCGCGCTACTGCTTGAGAACGAAAATGAATCCGTCGCTTAAACCGCCGCCAAAGCCCTGCAACACCGTTACGTTGCCATCGGGGCTATTGGCCTCGGGGAGTTCCCAGCCCGCAGAGCCACCCACATACATGCGCCCATCCGCTCCTACGGCAATCCCCTGCCCGGAGTTGACGGTGGTGCCTCCGAAATACGTGGAGAGGCTCAAGCCCGCGGGGCCCGCAACCCCGGGGTGGAGTTTCGTAAGGAAGATGTCAACACCCTGTCCCCAAGTCGCTTGAAACGCATCCGCGGTGGGGAAGTCAGAGGAAAGAGTATAGCCGGTTACGTAGATATAACCCGCGGCATCCCCCACAATGGCGTAGCCCACTTCCCCATCGGAGCCGCCCAAGAAGCTGGAATACACGATGAATTGCGAGGGCGGCAGCTTGGGATTGACCGCCAGAACGAACGCATCCCCATTGCCGTTATTCTGCGGCTGGACGGCATCGGGAGTAACCGGGAAATCGGTGGATAGCGTGTAGCCCGTCACGAGCAGGTTGCCTGCGGCATCGAAAGCGATGCCGCGGACCTCTTCGTTATCGGAGCCGCCTATATAAGTCGAATAGAGCAGCGAGCTTGCGCCGGACTGCGTCATATCCATGACGCCGATCGCCAGGTCCATATTCGGCAGCCCGTTGCCATTTTGGTTGCCCGAGAGATAGCTCTGGTAGGAATACCCCGCCAGCGGAAACTGCGTGGAATTGGTGGTAACGGCGAAATATACCAGTCCGCCGGGCGAGACCGCAATACCGCGGCCGTCCTCATCGAGCTCGCCGCCCATGTACGTGGAATAGATCAGGCCGCTCGTATACGGGTTGAGCTCGGTGAGAAACGCATCCTGGGGTCCGTAAATAACGCTGGCATAGGCGGTGGAGGTCACCGGGAAATCGGTGCAGCGGGTGGTTCCGATGACGTAGACATTGCCGCCGGAATCGACATCGATCGCGTTGCCTTGGGTGTCGCCGGTCGTGCCGCTCAGAAACGTAGACCACACCATCTCATTGGAGCCGCTCCAAGCCGGGCTGAGTTCCAGGACGAAAGCGGTTGTATAACCGGACGTGTAGGTGGACGAATAGGCATTCCCTACGATGGGGAAGTTCGGAGACGTGGTGCTGCCGGTCAGATAGATGTTCTCCTGGCTATCGATCGCCATACCCAGCGGAACATCTTCCTCGTCACCGCCGATATAGGTCAGAAAGATCAGGTTGTAGTCGCCGGCGGCGGTGGTGTCGAAAATCGCCAGAAAGATATCGGCGGTGGGCGAGCTGTTGGTCGAACTGGCCTGGTTGCTGGTCTGATAGGGCGGGCCGTCGATGAGGTCCACGGCAACGAGGTCGCTGGTCTGGGTGGAACCGGCCAGATACAAGCGGCCCTCGGGATCCAACCGGACCGCCGTGACCTGATCGTTCAGAGAGCCGCCGATGTAGGTCGAGTACAAGAGCTGCGGGTCGATCACCAGCGGGCGCGCGCGGTCATACCGGCCCAGTTGGAATGCCGCCACATTGCCGCCCAGCAGCACGTAATGCGCGGCGATCTCGCGGCCATCCTGCCGGACCACCGGTTTCTTTTGCAGGATGCTGCCGCCGGCGGCTGCCACCTTGAGGTCGCCTTCGGGAGTGATGGCGATGCGCTCGGCGCCGCGAAAATCCATGCGGATGAGGCTCGCATCGGCGCCGGGCTGCAATTCGAAGTCGTACTCCAAACGCCGCGGGTTGCCGTAATAAATCGCGTCGATTCCGGGATAGACCTGACGGTAGCGTACGCGCGAGTAATTGGCTATTCCGGTGTGCCAGTTCGGGCGGGAGCCGAGGTAATAATCGGTGCGGACGCGCAACGGGTCGAGCGGTTCAATCCGCGGCGAGCGGTTGCCGCCCACCAGCGACAGATCCACGCGGCCGGCGCCGGCGAACTCGAGCGATGGACCGCGATCGGTCATGGCCACGAATAACTGGCCGGCGCGGGCGCCAAACCGCACGTCGGATTTCCATTGGCCCTGGTTGGCTTCGAAGCGCAGGGGCAGGCTTGCCATCACGCTCTTCGCCATGGGAAGCGAAGGCACGGGCGGCGCCGCGTCGAGCATGGCAGCGGCGCAGACAAATAAACCGACACAAAACGGGCGCAACATGAATCTCTATTAAAACATGCAAAGGGGGTGTGGAAAACTGGGCGGAATCTTCACAGGCGGCGCCACGGCGCTACAGTAGAGTATGCGCACTTTTTCCTTTGGAATCATGGCTCTGCTTGCCGCGGCGTGGGCTGCGGACGCACCTCTCATAGAGCCTAAAGAACTGGCCGCGATGTTGGCGGGCGGCGGCTCCCAGCCCGTGCTCTTCCATGTGGGGTTCAATCTCCTTTATCGCAATCGTCACATCCCCGGCTCGATTTACGCCGGACCCGGCAGGAATCCGGAAGGTCTCGATCTGCTGAAGCAGGAAGCCGCCAAGCTGCCGCGCAGCCGCGAAATCGTGTTGTACTGCGGTTGCTGCCCCTGGGACCATTGCCCCAATATCGCGCCGGCGGCGAAACTGCTCCGCGAGATGGGGTTCACGCACGTCAAGGTGCTCTATATCCCCACCAACATGAAAGTCGATTGGTTCGATCGCGGCTATCCGGCCGAAGGAGGAGCGGCGAAGTGAACGCCACCGGTCCAAGAAGGTTTCTGGTAGTGGGCGGGGGAATCGTCGGCTTGGCTACGGCTTATCGTTTGGGCGAACGATTTCCCGGCGCGTCCATCACCCTGCTCGAAAAAGAAAACGAAGTCGGCCGGCATCAGACCGGCCACAACAGCGGCGTGCTGCATTGCGGGCTGTATTACAAACCCGGTTCGGTGAAAGCGCGGCTGGCGGTAACCGGCATCCGCCAGATGGTGGCCTTCTGCCAGGAAAACGGCGTGCCGCACGAAATCTGCGGCAAGCTGGTGGTGGCTACCGACGAAGCTGAAGTGGCGCGCCTCCGCGATCTGGAAAAGCGCGGCGCCGCCAACGGCCTGGAAGACTTGCGCTGGCTGGAGCGCGAAGAGATGCGCGAGATCGAACCCCACGCCGGCGGCATCGCGGCACTGCGGGTGCCGCAGGAAGGCATTGTCGATTACCCGCGCGTGTGCGAGGCGCTGGTGGCACGCTTGACCGAACGCGGCGCGCGGGTGGTGACGCGAGCCGGCGCCAAGCGGCTGTTGCGCCGCCAGAACGAATGGATCGCGGAAACGCCCGCGGGCGAGTTCACGGCCGATTATCTGATCAACTGCGCCGGCTTGCATTCGGACCGCGTGGCCGAACTGGCCGGCGAACGCCGCGACGTGCGGATTCTGCCCTTTCGCGGCGAGTATTATAAGATCCGTCCCGAGCGCCAGCACCTGGTGCGCAACCTGATCTACCCCGTCCCCGATCCGCGTTTTCCGTTTCTGGGCGTGCATTTCACGCGGCTGATCCACGGCGGCATCGAAGCCGGCCCGAACGCCGTGCTGGCCTTCGCGCGCGAAGGATACCGCAAGACCGATATCGACCTGCGCGATTTGTGGGACGCCCTGAGCTATGGCGGATTCTGGCGCTTCTTGCGGCGTTATCCCTCCATGGCCTGGTACGAGCTGCGCCGATCCTTCAGCCGCGCTCTGTTCTGCCGGTCGTTGCAGAAGCTGGTACCGGAAATCGGCCCGAACGATCTGGCCACCGGCGGCTCGGGTGTGCGGGCGCAGGCGATTTCTCCGGAGGGCGACCTGGTGCAGGATTTCCAGTTGATCGCGCGCGAAAACGCGCTGCACGTGTTGAACGCGCCCAGCCCGGCAGCCACGGCGTCATTGGCAATTGGGGCGGAGATTGCGGGAATGGTGGCTGCGTGAGCGCACGGCGAGTGCGGCGGTTAACTCCTTACACTCTGCGCGACTCGCGACGGAGACCTTCATGCACTAACATCTTGAGCAGCGTCTGGTAACCAATGCCCTTGCGTGTCGCGAGTTCGCGCGCTTTCGTCAGATCGGGTTCCGGCAGCCGCAGCGCTATCTGCACGCTGGCAGTCCGGTTCAATTGGCCGACCAGACGCGATCCCTTCGGCGCGGCTCCCTTGTTGAGCGGTCCGGCCGACTTCCGTTTCACAAAATCGCGGCCCTGGCGGCTGGCCCACCAATTCGCCTCTTCCTCTTCGCTAACGAACTTCGGCATGTCAGTCGCTTTTTTCTTCATTTCGGATCTTGCGCAAATTGTCCTGGTTCCGGTTCGTCGATTCTTCCGCCGCCTTTCGCGCACGGCTCAATGCGTTGCCCACAAGCACCGTCGATTTCAACTCGCCGGGGCCTACGGAGAGGAAAGTGCCTGTCCCGGAAAATGCCCGGCTGTTGCGGACGATCGCGCCGGGACAACGATCCAGGCGTATAACCGGTGCATTCGGAAGCGGCTTGCGCGTGGTTACGCCATCCAGTTCCAGGTCCTTCGCGTCGCGAAGCACGTACGCGGTGCCGTTCTGGACGTCCAGCTCGACCTGGTGAAGCTCCAGGTTCTGCGTGTTGTAAGCCTTCAGCCCGGTAGTCGCGGAGCCAGTCATGTCCGTGATGCGCAGGTTCGATACCGGCATCTCCGGCAAACCCTCGATAGAGACGGCCACGCGCGCCCGGTTCAGGGTAACGTGGCTGACAGCGATATTGCGGAACACCGGCGTCCGATTCGAAACCGGCTCCTGGGCCGAGGGCTTCTCTCCCTCCATCAGGTAGTAATTCGTCACGTCTATCGCCGTGCCCACGTTTTCCATGGTCCAGTTGGCGAAGCGCGCGTCTTCCACGCCGCCGCCTCGGCCGCGCCGGCTCTTGATCCGCACGCCTGTCTGGGTGCCGTCGCAGGTGATGTCGCTGGCCACCAGGTTGCGGACCCAACCGGAGGTTTCGCTGCCGATCGTCACCGCGCCGTGCGCGTGGTGTACGGTGCAATTGGCGATGGAAATATTCTCCGCCGGGCGGTTGACGCGCAGGCCATCGGCGTCCTTGCCGGATTTGATGACGATGCCGTCGTCGCCGGCATCGATGTAGCAGTTGGAAATCCGCACGTTGCGGCTGGAATCCACCGCGATGCCGTCGGTGTGCACGCCCGGGTATGTTTCGATGACCAGGTCTCGCACCACGACATTATCGGAATAGAGTAAGTGGACCGTCCACATCGGCGACCCGATGAAACGCAGGCCCTCGATAAGTACGTTGCGGCTCTCCATGACGCGGAGGAACGACGGACGAAGCTCCGGCGCAGCCGCCCGATACGCCTCTTCCGCGGCCGGTGTCTTCACTTCCAGGAGTTGGAGGAGCCGCTCCCAATTGGGCCCGTCGGCGCTTCCCGGATCGGCGCCCGCGCCGTTTTGGCGGGGCATCAGTTTCATCCAATCGTCGTTGTTGCTCTTCAGCACGCCGCGCCCGGCGACGGTGACGTTTTCCAAATCGTGTCCGCCGATCAGCGGAACGGGCGTGAGGGCCTCAATGCCTTGCTGCCTGCCTTTGGTGAACGGCAGCCGAGCCGCGGGGAACTCGACGACGGCCCCGGCATCGAAGTAGAGCGTGAGATTGCTGATCAGCTCAATCGGACCGCTGACGTATCTGCCCGCCGGAACGTAGACCGTGCCGCCGCCGGCGGCCTTGGCGGCCTGAATGGCGGCGCGAAACGCCTCGGTGGCCGGCGCGGAGCCATCGTTCTTCGCACCGTAATCCCGGATGTCGAAACTTGCTCCCGCGGCCCACAGCGGAGCGGTTGCCAGCACGGCCAGAGTCAGACGCGCGCCGATCGGTAGTGACATTTGGCTTGATTGTAATGGCGGTAGTCCGGTTCCCGCAACAGATGTCGTCCCTGAATTCCTATGCGTGAACCATAGCCACGCCGAGACCCGCCGGCACACCCGCAAAATTGGGATGTACCGATTCCTTTCGACCGCTCATCTATAGAGGTGAAGGACTGTCTTATGAACTGGCCCGCATTCCTCTGCGTTTCACTCGTTCTGCTCCCGGCCAACGCCGCCACCACGAAAACGAACCTGCCTATGAAGTATGAAGGCGGCACACTTCCGTTGAGCCGGGGCAAGGCCATGGCAACGATCTCTGGGAATAATATGGTATTTTCGCACGGCCGTCAGAAAGTCGCCCTCCCGCTCCAGAACCTAGCGACAATCTCTTGCAGTACCGATTCGCGCCGCCGTTTCGGAGCGCCTGTGCTTGGCGTGGTCCCTCTCCTCCACTTGAATACGGCGGCGGATTATTATGTCGGCCTTACTTGGGCCGGCGATAGTCGAAGCGGCGAACCGGCAGGTAGAATCGAAGCTGTTCTTAAATTGAGCGCAAGCGAGTACCGTGAGTTCCTGATGACGCTGGAACGTCTGACGGCCAAGAAAGCTGTGGATAGCCATGCCGTGCCCACGATTGTAAGGTACGGGCTTTGATAATTCGCCGAACGAGCGCGCCCGTCTTCTTGTCTCGACTCACCCCACCGGCCGCCCTATCTCCCAGTGGTGCCCATAAGGGTCCCTCAAACGCCCCACCCGCCAGCCATGCCCCTCGCTCACGGGGTGGATCTGCGATGCGCCGGCTTTTATGGCTTGCGCGAATACGGCATCCGGGTCCGCCACGGTCAGGATCATGCGGACGGAAACAGCGCCTCCAGACTCGGGGCTGACGTTATCATGCTCGGGAGATTCCTCGCTCACCCAAAACTCCGCTCCGTCCACGGAGAGCCTGGCCACCACGCTCCCGCCGGGGCCATCCAGACGATACACCTCGCGCGCCCCGAAGGCCGATACGTAAAACTCCACCGCGCGCGCACTCTGCCGCACCGAGAGCCACGGCGCAATCGAAGTTCGAAAAGAAACGCCCGTTCCTGAGTCCGCAGTCATTTGTCCTCCATCAGGTTTATCATCCCCCGGAATCGGCCAAGCCCTTCAAACCGCTCTTTTCAGGCTCCAAATACCTATTCTGACTCCACCCAGTCCGGCGTACACTAAAACAGCGGTCTTTCGATCGCGAACCGGCCCGGTTGCCACAACCGAGCGTTTGAAAGGATGTCAGACATGAGACGCGCTATTTGTTTCTTGGGCCTGGTCCTGGGGATTTCTTATTCACAAGCCGCCGCGCAGAATCCCGGCCCGAACCACATGACGATTGCCGTGGCGGTGACCGATAAATCCGGCAAACCGGTACTGGGATTGCAACAGCAGGATTTCACGCTGCTCGATAACAAACAGCCGCGCACAATCGCGTCTTTTCGCGCTGTAGAGAACCGGGCCGCAACCGCCGATCCGCCCGTGGAAGCGATCGTGCTCATGGATTCGGTCAATACTACCCCTACAAATGTAGCTTCCGCGCGGATTGGACTCACCCAGTTTCTCGAGCGGGACGGCGGAGCGCTTAGCCGCCCGACATCGCTCGCCTTCCTCACGAGTCCGGGAATATCCATCGATGAGAAATCCAGCCAGGATGGACATTTTCTAATCGGCGAACTGAACCAGAGGTTTTTGGGTCTACGCGCAATTGACAGGTCCGCGGGAGTTTATGGCGGCTACGACAGGCTGAAACTGTCTCTCGATTCGCTCGCCAAGCTCATGCAATTTGAAGTAAACAAACCGGGGCGGAAACTCGTGGTGTGGATTAGTCCGGGTTGGTCGCTTCTTTCCGGCGCGGGCTTGGATCTGTCCAGCAATCAAAGGGATTCGATTTTTCAAACGGTTGTGGATTATACGAATGGGCTCTGGAAATCCGGCATCACTCTCTACCAGGTAGACCCCCTAGGCGTGGCGGAAGCCGGCCAAGTGCGAGCGATCGAGTATAAGCGGTTCCTGAACGGAGTGAAGACCGCGCGCCAGGTGGAATACGGAAATCTGGCGCTGCAGGTTCTGGCCACCGAGAGCGGAGGACTGGTGATCAATTCCGGCAACGATATAGGCGCCCTGATCGCCCGCTGCTTCGAGGATGGCAACGCCTTCTACGAACTCTCTTTCGATGCCGCGGCAGCGCAGAAGCCCAACGAATATCACGCGCTCGAGGTCAAGGTCGATCAGCCGGGAGCCACGGCGCGCACGCGGACGGGATACTACGCTCAGCCGGATTCTTCGCGGTAGCGCCATAGGGGTGCGCGACATGAAAGTGGTGGAATCGCAGCGAACGTGCTGAGATGGTATGAGAGGGCCGGCCTCCCGCGGGATGCGATAAGCTCCCAAATAGCGCACTCGATGAGGTGCAAAAGGAGACCGGCTTATGAAGA
>Ga0326728_10000612_pt1 | contig 137427 bp, 105 predicted proteins | sample MB3enrmetagenome_FD_207602 | JGI IMG/M metagenome (GOLD analysis project Ga0326728, IMG submission 207602) | Lab enriched peat soil microbial communities from McLean, Ithaca, NY, United States - MB31MN | ecosystem: Environmental > Terrestrial > Soil > Wetlands > Peat | place: USA: New York...
GACACCATCAGCGGTGCAGGTCTCGGCGGCGAGCAACCGGACGGGGTATTGCAGTTTTCAGCTGGGGAGCTTTCAGTTCCTGCGGGATGAGTATTTTGTGCATCTAAGCTGGCCGGCCGAGGGTCAGGTTATGACGCACACGATGTCAGCGGATGCGTTTTTGCGCGCCATGATGCGCGATGTGGCGTGGGGTTTTTTCTACGGCTGGGTGAATTTTGATGCGGTGATTGGTACGCGCAATCTCTACGGCAAGGTGGAGTTGTATGCGGGGCGCTATCACCCGGCCTATCACGACAAGGGGCTGGATCTGACTGAGACTTTCGATACGCCGCAGATCCTGGCGACCTTCAAGGCGATACTGGAGGATTGGACCAACGAGGGATTTGACCCGTTTGCGGCCCCGGATGAGACCGGCAAGGATTGGTTGGGCAACAAACACGGCAGCAACCTGGCGGCGATTGAGCGGCAGAGGCAGGCGTGCAAGCGCATGCCTGGGCTGCCTGGGGACGCGGAGCTGCGCAGTGATGAGAACGGGTATCCAGTGAATCGGGCCTTTGCCGACGTACCGCAGGATGAGCCGCAGGTGCATGCCGAGCCGGGCTTTGAGGGGGAAGTGCACGCCTTCAGCCTGTTCAAGTACCTGTCGCGTTCGGATGTGACGTGGAATCCGTCGGTGTCCTCGGTGTGCGGGCGCAGTTTGTGCTGTCCGACCACGGAGGAGTACATCCTGCCGATCAAGCACGGCAATGATCGGGTGGAGTGGTTTGTGCAGTTCAGCGACCAGATCGACTGGGAGATCGAGGACAAGGCCACGGGGGCACCGCGCGCCAAAGTGCGCATGAAGGCGGGGGACGTGGCGGCGATGCCGGCCGACATTCGCCACCAGGGTTTTTCGCGCAAGCGCTCGATGCTGCTGGTGTGGGAGAACGCCACCCCGGGGCTACCCGAGATGCACGAGAGTGGCCAGCTCAAACCCTATCCGATCGAGTTCTGAGTAGATGAATGCGGCGCCGGCGAGGCCAGGCATCCCAAGGATCGCTTGTCGAAGACAGGTGGACGGTTGAATTCGGCCTCCGGGGCGGACGGGGAGCTGTTCAACGCGCCCGATCGGCAGGTGTCGGTGCGCGAGATTTTCGGCATCGACACGTCAATGCACTGCCCGGCCTTCAGCGAACGCAGCGAGTACGTTCCCGAGCGCGACGAGGCCTACTGTTTCGACGCTGACACGACGCTGGCGATATTGGCTGGGTTCGCCTACAACCGCCGCGTATTGGTGCAGGGCTATCACGGCACTGGCAAATCCACTCATATTGAGCAGGTCGCGGCACGGCTGAACTGGCCGTGCGTGCGCATTAACCTGGATGGTCACGTCAGCCGTATCGATCTCATCGGTCGAGATGTCATCACGCTCAGGGGCGGCGAGCAGGTCACGGAATTTCGCGAAGGCGTGTTGCCATGGGCGCTACAGCGCGCCGTAGCGCTGGTACTCGATGAGTATGACGCAGGACGTCCAGACGTGATGTTCGTGCTGCAGCGTGTTCTGGAGACCGACGGCAAGCTCACGCTGCTTGATCAGACTCGGGTTCTGCACCCACATGCGGCATTTAGACTCTTCGCTACGGCTAATACCGTGGGCTTAGGCGACTCGAGCGGCCTCTATCATGGCACGCAGCCGATCAATCAAGGACAAATGGATCGCTGGCAGATTGTCACGACGCTCAACTATCTGTCGGCACCGACCGAGGAGCAGATTGTGCTAGCGCGCGTACCCGCCTGCGATAACCCTGAGGGTCGCGAACTGGTCGCGCGCATGGTGAGCTTGGCGGGCCTGACGCGCGCAGCATTCATGGCGGGCGAACTCTCGACGGTCATGTCGCCGCGCACGGTGATCACCTGGGCGGAGAACCTGCAGATCTTCAGCCAGACGGAGCGCGCGTTTCGCCTGACGTTCCTCAACAAGTGCGACGAAGCCGAGCGCACCACGGTGGCCGAACTGTATCAACGCTGTTTTGGCGTGGACCTTGGCGGGAGCGCAACTTCGGCTCGCTTGAGCTGATTCAATAGTACCTACCGAAAAAACATTCGAAGTATGTCAAAAGAGGCCGAGTGCGGCGATTTAATGCGGTCGGCTTCAGTAGCAGGCAGTTACCCCTCTGTCTTCCTTAATAAATTCACGCAGCTCTCACGCGAAGGATTCCAATGGCAACGGCCCCACAACACCTACGCGCACTGGCGTCATTGAATCGCGAAGTCGCAGCCTGGGTCGATGAGGTCGTGCAACTCACCCTACCAGACAGCGTTTATTGGTGCGATGGCAGCGACGCCGAGTACCAATCCTTGGAACGGCAACTGGTCGCGTCCAAGGAATTCTTGCCGCTCAATCCCGCGAGCTTTCCAGGCTGCTATCTGTATCGCTCCGACCCGTCCGATGTCGCGCGCGTCGAACATGTGACCTTTGTTTGCACCAAGAGCCGCGAGGACGCGGGGCCGAACAACCATTGGCTCGCGCCGGCCCAGGCGCATCGTCAAATGGACGATTTGTTTCGCGGCTGCATGAAGGGCCGCACGCTCTATGTCGTGCCGTATTGCATGGGCCCGATCGATTCGCCGTTCTCGCGTTGCGGCGTCGAAATCACCGACAGCGCCTACGTCGTGCTCAACATGAAGTTGATGACGCGCATGGGCCGACCCGCACTCGAGCGCATCGGCCGCGACGGCAGCTTCGTCAAAGGCCTGCATTCGACCGGCGATTTGAACCCCGAACGCCGCTTCATCATGCATTTCCCCGAAGAGCTGTCGATCAAGAGCTTCGGTTCGGGCTACGGCGGCAACGCGCTGCTCGGCAAGAAATGCCACGCCTTGCGCATTGCGAGTTGGCAGGCGCGCACCGAGGGTTGGCTCGCCGAGCACATGCTGATCGTCGGCATCCAAAATCCCCAAGGCGCCATTCACTATGTCGCCTGCGCGTTTCCTTCCGCCTGCGGCAAGACGAATTTGGCGATGCTGGTCCCGCCGCCGAGCTACAAAGGCTGGAAAGTCTGGACGGTCGGAGACGATATCGCCTGGTTGCATCCCGGCAAGAACGGGTGCCTCTATGCGATCAATCCGGAGTCGGGCTATTTCGGCGTCGCGCCGGGCACGAATTTCAATACCAACCGCAATGCTTACGAGACGATTCGGCGCGACACGATTTTCACGAATGTCGCACTGACGGCCGACAATCAGCCGTGGTGGGAAGGGCTCACCGAAGGGACGCCCGCGGTCGACTGGCAAGGCAGGCCCTACGATCCCGCGAACGGCCCGGCCGCACACCCGAATTCGCGCTTCACGGTATCGGCACACCAGAATCCTGCGTATTCGAAGCTCGCCGATGCGCCGGGCGGCGTACCGATTTCGGCGATCGTGTTCGGCGGGCGGCGGCGCACGCTCGCGCCCTTGGTCTACCAGGCGAGAAACTGGCTCCACGGCGTGCTGGTCGGCGCGGGCGTCGCGTCGGAGACAACTGCGGCGGCGACCGGCGAGGTTGGCATCGTGCGCCGCGATCCGATGGCGATGAAGCCGTTCGCCGGCTACAACTTCGCCGATTACTGGGCACATTGGATCGCCGTCGGCGCGAAACTCGAGTCGCCCCCGCAGATCTTCCACGTCAATTGGTTCCGGCAAGACGCTTCGGGGAAATTTCTGTGGCCGGGCTATGGCGAAAACTTACGCGTGCTTCGCTGGATCATCGAGCGCTGCACCGGTGCGGGCGGCGCCCGCGAAACGCCGATCGGGCTCCTGCCCGGTGCAACCGACCTGGATACCGAGGGACTCTCCATTGCCCCGGCAGCACTCAATGAGCTGCTCGCAGTCAATCCCGAGTCGTGGAAAGAGGAATTCGCCGGCATCGGCGCCTACCTGGATGAATTCGGCGAACGTCTGCCGCAGGCGCTGAAAGCCGAGCTCGGGCAGGCGCTGCGGCGCGTTCACACGGGCTAGCTGGACCACCCGTCTATCGCCGGCGCTCCACTCGCCTCAGAAGCCCTGGAGCGCGCGAGGGAAAGCAAGCTTGCGGTAAGCTGGCGGCGAGCTGTCACGGAATCTAGGCGAAAGCCACGCTGCGTGTGACAAACCAGAACAAGCCTTCGCCGACCAGAAACGCGGCCGCTATGTCGCTGAACAGCGGCCGTGGAATCGCCAGCCGCACGCGTACCAGCAGGCTTGCTAGCAGCAATGCGGTTAGCACCACCGTCACCTGGCCTATTTCCACACCGACATTAAAGCCGAACAGGAGTTCGGCGATGCGGTTGCGCGGCAGCTCCATATCCAGCAGATTGGAGGCGAACCCGAATCCATGGATCAGACCGAAAATCATAGTAACAAGTACGCGAACGCGGCCGGCATCGCGCATGTTGCCAGTCATCATCAGGTAGCAGGCGGAAAAGACGCCGCCGCCGATCAGGAGCAACGCCGGCAACGTAACGGCGCTGAACCCCAGCAGCCTGGCCGCAGCGAAAGCGATCAGCAGTCCCCCCAAACCAAGGGCCACGGGCAGTGGTCGATGGGTGCTGTCGCCGATGTTCTCGGCTCCAATCAGGGCGATGGTAAGCGCCACCAGTGCGTCGATGTATTGTCCGTTGGGTCGCAGGATCCCGGTGACGGCCAGACCCAGGGTGAGGCTGTGACCGATCGTGAAGCCGGTGACGACGAACAGAAGATCGCGCACGCGTCTGGAGATCAGCACCAGACCCAGCATGAAGGACATGTGATCGATCCCGGTAAAGATGTGCATAATGCCCATCTCAATGAACTCCAAGAGTCCGGCATTCTGTAGCGTGCTCTGTGAGCTGCCGCCAGATACGTCGATCTGCTCATTGTCCTTGGTCAGCAACTGTTCAAATACGCTGCCGGCGGCATCTTGAATGCGTGCGAAGTTTGTGTGTGTCGGGACCAGATCGTAGAAAGCGGCTGAATGCAGCGTGATGTCCGCCGTGCCAGGGCACTTGAAACCGAGTTCGAAGCGCGCGAAGCCCGTTATCGAGGTGAGCGCTCGGGGTCCGTCGACGCGCACGCACGGTCGGTTGCCGGCTGAGGCACCAAGCCGATCGGCCAGGTAGCGAGCGAGTTGCTCATTGGAAGGCAAGTCCTTGCCTGTCGCGGACACGCGCTTCGCCTCGCGATCAGGGACCGTGAATTCCACCTGCACGGTATCGCCATTGACCTGCCAGGAGGAGAAGCTCTCGCTGAGCGTATGCGCACGGGCGGGCGCGCCAGGCACGCAGACCAGCAGCGCCAATGTCAACGCCGCTCGCGCGCCCAGCCTCATGGCCGAGACCCGTAGATCTGATAGTCGGCATAGTCCCCGGCGATCATGATGTTGGCACGGTGGCGGAGGAAGCTCATCGTGCCGGCGCGAACGCGGGCCTCGTGATCGTCCTTGTAGTCGCCTTCCACTCGGTCGCGCGCATCACTGTAGCTCTCGGGCGCCGGTGCGAGGTTGCTGACGATCTGCAGGATATGCACGCCATCTGGCATCTGGACCGGATCGGACACCGCCCCGGTAGCCAGTCCCTGAGCCACCGCGAATAGCTTGTCGCTTAAGTGGATTTTGATGGCGAAATAAAAGTTGTTCTCACAACTATTCGCGTTCGCCAGTTCGTAGCGTTTCTGGACCTGCTGCAGAGGCGTCCCGGCACGAAGCGAAGCCGCTGCTGAAGCGGCGCGCTGCGCCTGGGCAGCGACGTCCAGACTGGCTTTCGGAAGGGCCAAATCGCAAACGGTCATCGCGCCGGGCGAGTGGTACTGCGCCCGGTGGGCCTCGAAATAGCCCACGAGATCTTTCTCGGTGGGCTGGCTGGTTACCACCTCGGCAATCATCTGATGGTTAACGACGGTGGCGAGGGTGTTTCGGGTGTCCTGGTCCGTCTCGGCAAAATTAAGCTCCAGTCCGCGCTGCACCTTCAATTCCTCGTCGACCATTTCATCAAGCACACGCAGCTTTTCCTGGCGGCTGGTCTTCTCGAAGGGGAGGCCAGTCTCGGATTCGAGTTGGGTGACGAAGTCGCTGCGCAGGATCGGCTGCTGATTGATTAATGCCAAGTCCTCTGCCGGTACGCTGCGCGTCACCGTTCCCTGGGCCGTAAGCAGTTCATAGCCCGCGGCGCCGAGGCCGATGAGCGCGCCGAGGGCGTAGAGCACCATGGCACGCTTGGTATTAGGCTCGGCCGCGCGCCCAAGGCCAGAATGAACGTCGTGCCCACCGGGCCGGGTGCTTGCGGCTTCTGTGACATTTTCCGGGGCGCCGAGGATCATTCGGGGATTCTCAGATGATTCGTGATTAGTCATGGGCTGGCGTTCTTTGGGCCTGCGCGGGGTTGGGCCTAGAGAGACTCTGTGTATAGACCGCGAGGGCGGTGATGGTGACTGGAGAAAGTTTTCCAATCCACGCTGGGCAACTACCGCCGCGGCCGCCAGCAATGGAGGCTCGAATGCTGCGCCGTGAACCGTCGCCGTAGAGCCAGATGCGGTCGGTCAGGTTGGGGGCTCCAATTGCCCGGTCGCCCTGAGCGTGGTCGCCGTGACAATCCCAGCACAGTCCCCGCGATTGACTGTAAAAGACCTTTCGGCCGCGCGCTCCGGCGATAAGATCGGCCGATGAGTTTTGAAGAGAGTATAGGTACTCAGTTACGTCGTCGATGTCCTGCGGCGTCAGGGCCGGCGTGCTGTAGCGCGTGTAGGGGTTGGGGGTAGCGAAGGCCGGCATGCTGGCGAGGTCCCAGCCCTTGGAGTTACCGGCGCGGATTCCATAAAGAATCAGCTTCTGGATCTCGTCGATGCGCCCGCTGCCGTAGAGCCAGTCCTGATCACGCAGATCCGGGACACCCCGCAGCGGGTCAGGCTGACCCTTGGAGCCGTGGCAGGAAGCACAGTATTGCGCGAACGCCGCCCTGCCGCGCGACATTGCGAAGTGATTCAGATCCGAATGTGAGCGGATTTCCTCGGGTACCGCCATCAGCAATCGGGCACCCTCCGCGCTGGTGCGGTGCCAATAGAGAAGTGCGGCCGTGCATATCAGGGCGGCCAGCACGGCGATTGCTACTGCGGCGGTATTGGATCTGTGCCAAGAGACATGCATATTCTATCCCGTGGGTCTGGCAAGCTGCCGGCCGCCTCAGTAAATCGCTGCTGGTTGGCCATACTACGATGCGCACGGGCCGCAGCTATTCGCCGCGCACGCTCGCTTTGAACTTCATCTGGCTGTCGATGCCGGGTCGCGGGCGTCATGTCACCTACAGTGGCATGTAACCGCTCTTCGTTGTAATGATGCATGAGCGTGGCGATGATTGCTTCGGCCTGCAAATAATTATTGCCGAAGTCGTTGTCGCTTTCGTCTCCGCTAGCACTCGGGACAAATCTTCCAACCGCGAATCGTTTGTTCAGTTCGAGATTCTCCGCCGTGATCTCCGCGATCAGCGCGCGCATGCGCTCGATCTCGGCCTTGTGCCGGGCTTCTGGGTCGTCATTGGGCGGTCACCGTTGCGCATCTCAGCTGTCAATCGTCGATGTTCGCGTTTGCTCATTAACTTCGCTTCCTCTGCAGAGCGTCTGCAGCAGATCGAAGTCTTTCATTTTTCCGCTAGCCTGTTGTGCGGAACTTGATGAAGCTACACACCGTTGTTCGCTGCTCAATCGTCAGCATATTCTTCAGTTCAAGCGCATCCTAAACAACTGTCCCCAACGGCGATGGTCCGACACTCCAATGACAGTATTTGCAAATTGCGAATAATAGGGGAATATCTATCCGGTACACTTATAGTCACAGATCAACCACGGCATAGATCCTCTACAGTGAAGTCTCTATCTGCATGAGCACTAATGGTATCGCCCGCAGGTGCTCCCTGGAATCCGCCGCGGTTAATCGGCGCGACAAGCGCGCCAAATTCCGTTTCGCCGATGCGCCAGCTGCAGTGAGGGCCCGGCATCGCCAAGGCGATTGCGAGCGCTCATGCTCCGCGTCTTGTTCGGGGCGATAAAAGGACCGCGACGGCAATCGGCATGTTACCCAAACTAGGGAACGCCTAGCACTATCTACTAGATGTAGACAATGTTACGCGTTGAAAATAATTAAATCAGCTCCAGCAAATAATGGGGCCGACTCTAGGAAGAATGCATATCGTAGTTATTCAGGAGGGGGATTATGAGCTGGTTTAGAGCAGTTTGGATGGAAGTGATGCTGGCGGGACTCATGGGAGCGGTGGCGCCGCAGCCGGCGCTAGCGCACCATTCCTTTCCAGCCACTTACCTGGTGGATCAAATCATCACCATCGACGGTACGGTGACCCAGTTTTTGTTCCGCAACCCTCATTCTTTCGTGCACGTAATGACGACAGACAAGGAGGGTAAGACGACGAACTGGTCCGTTGAGTGGGGCGGGGGCAGCGGCCTTGAGGGTGCTTTCAAAGATCACGAAATGCTCAAACCCGGCGATAAGGTGACCATCACTGGCAACCCGGGTCGCGATCCATCGCAGCACCGGTTGCGTATGCGCTCGATCGTGCGGCCCTCCGACGGCTGGAAGTGGGAAGGCACGTTTGGTTGATTTACAACACGCAGCGCCGTGCTGAGGTGTGCTTCAGCGACTCGGCTGTTTGCGGCCAAATGATTAAGTCGAAGAGGGGTTGGGGCTGATGGAACATCTGCTATTAGCGCAGGAACACAGTGCGTTTGCCAATTGGCTATCTCAAGGCATCTATCCGCCCATCCTCACGCTGCACTCGATCGGCATGGCGCTGCTGGTGGGCCTGCAGGTAGTAATTAACCTGCGCGTGCTGGGGTTCGGCCGCGGGCTACCGATCCCGGCGCTGCGTCGTTTCATGAAGGTGGTTTGGATCGGATTTGGGGTCAACGCGGTCACCGGAACGCTGCTGTTTTTGATCGCCCCATATAAACTTGTTCACAGTACATTATTCATTCTCAAGCTTTCCTTAATCGCCTCGGGCTTGATTCTCGGGGCAGTATTGAACTCCTCGCTGCTCACCGTAGGAGATGAATACGCCCAGGCCAATGCGAACCCGTCGCTACGGGCCAAGACGCTTGCGGTACTTTCGCTGACCTGCTGGATGGCCGCGATCGTGACCGGCCGCTGGCTCGCCTACACTACATTCGGAGATATCGGGTTTGACACCGACGGCTGATTGCGTTGGTGCTGCACTCACTTACCCCTACGGAGCCTTAAGATCATGATCAGCACTATCTTTGCCGCAGAACCGGTCCCGACGGCCGATGTTATCGCGCTATACGCTGCTCATCCGATCCTTGCCTGGATCAGGGCCACGCAGATCGGTGAATTTGTGCGTAATAGCACCTGGGCCTTTCCAACATTACAGTCGCTGCATTTTATTGGCATGTCGCTGCTGATCGGGATTGTCGGGGCGATCGACTTGCGTGTGCTAGGAGTGGCTCGCGCCGTTCCGCTCGGACCGCTACACCGCCTTCTGCCACTCGCCTTCATCGGGTTCGGCATCAATCTGACCACCGGTATCTTTTTTTTCTGCCACGATCCGATGGTATATGCCTTCAATAATGCCTTTCGTCTCAAGATGTTGCTGATCTTGGCCTCAGGACTGAACGCGTTGTGGTTCGGGCTCGGTGTCTTTATCGACGTGGACAAGTGGGGTCCGGGCATCGAGGCCTCGTACTTGGCCAAGGTCATTTCCGCGCTGTCCTTGCTGATCTGGATCGGCGTGATCACAGCTGGGCGCTACATCGCGTTTACTTGAAGTGAGGAGTTGCCTTCCCTGAAGGCGCTCGGGGCCATTTGGCTCCTTCACGGTGTTCACAACGGCCGCGCTGACGGTGCCGCGAGCGGAGCAGGATAGCAAAAGGCCGATTGCTGCGGCTGCGCGAAAGCCGTTCTCGTAAGTTAACCGACAGTGCACCCGCTTCCCCACGCGCTCAAGACCCCTGGTGTCGCTACCGTAACGGTACAGGCATATCGGGCGATGTTGATTACGCATTGCTCCGCGTCGGCCTGCTTGCCGAGCCCAGCAAACTCGATATGACGGTGCCCAGCTGCGAGGCCGCGTCTTGTTCGGTCAGCGTAAGCTTGTTCTATTGCCTCGGTTGCAAATGAATGGTTTTAGGGGATTGAATTCAGCGGCCGTGCTCTTAGCTCGGCCACAACTAAGGCTGTCGTCGGCAACGCAAGCTGCTGCAATCAATTGCCAGAGCTGCTCTTCGCGAAGGACATCAACAGCGACCTGATCCATTCGCAGTGGCTGTCATCCGGAAGTTCTTCGTCGTGCCACGTCGGTACATTAAAACAACAGTGCGTTCACTTATCCCTATAAATCCCGCCAAAAAATCCTCGCTGCAGAGAATCGTGCCCGCACCACACCGATGACAGTATTCGCGATCCGCGAATAATACGGCGTTCTGCTTCGGCTAACATCCACAACCCTAGATAAAACAAAAACCGGCTAATGCCAGCTATGGGGAGCAGCGATGTCTACACCGAATCAGCGTATGAGCGGCCTGCTACATTCAGGCAAGCCAGATTCTAATTATAATCTAACGGGGGAATAAAGAGCCGTGCGTTCAATACAGATCCGCCAGAGCGTTACCTTAGCCATCGGCCTGTCTTTTGTTGGTCCTGCTGCGTATGCGCAAGAGGCCATGGGCACGTCCCAGAAGGCGTCCGAAGAGCCGGGCCCGCTGCAGGAAATCATGGTCACCGCTGAGCGTCGGACCGTCGACATCCTGACGATACCCATCCAGATAACCGCCATCCCGGCAAGCCAGCTCGAGAGCGTGCAGCCCAACGCATCGCTCGAGGATCTCCAGTCTGTCGTGCCAAGCTTCACGGTGAACGGCACGGCAGGCACTTTCCAGAACATCAACATCCGCGGCGTGGGCAATTCGTCGTTCAATCCCTCGGTAACCACCGGCGTCGCCGTTATTAGGGATGGCTTGCCTGACGTCGAGACCAATGCCCTCGGCGAGCCGTTTTACGACCTGCGCGGTCTAGAGGTGCTCCGGGGTCCCCAGGGTACGTTTGTCGGCGCCAGTTCAACCGGTGGGGCATTGCTGATCAACTCCGCCGATCCCAGCCTTGCCGGATTTCAAGGCTATTTCGAGGGCATCGGCGGTTCCTACACGGATCGTCGCTTCAGCGGTGCCGTTAACATGCCGGTCAACGATCAGCTGGCTTTCCGGGTCGCGTTCAACGCAGAGCGCCGCGGGAGTTTTTACCGGAACATCGGCTCGCAGGATCTCACGCCAGCCGGCGAACCGCTCAGCGATCCAGGCCAGGTCGATGACCTCAATGCCCGCATCAGCGCGCTCTGGAAGCCCAATGCAGACTTCCAGGCCCTCTTGAAGGTCGAGCTCAACCAGAGCAGCACCGGCGGCGTTGCCGGCCAGCCCAACCAGAATCCGTTCCCGAACCCGGCCGTTCCGGGGCAGATGCAGTACGTGCCCTTTTACGCATACTCGACACACCAGCCGTACGTGCTCAACTACGAGGCCCCGAGCCTGATCAACGACAACCAAATCGACCGGTACGGTCTGGAGCTGCGTTACACGCTGCCGAACGGGGTGGTCCTGCGGTCGCAGTCCGGCTACCAGGACCACTACTTCCGCACGTCGGCGGAAAACAGCAACGATGCGTTCAACGACAGCATCCAATACACGCAAGTAGGCCCCGGCGACCGCAACTATTACCAGGAGATCAATGCGATTTCACCTGATACCGGCAGGCTCACTTGGGTAGCAGGCGCGGCGTCGTTCTACAGGAATACGCCCGTTTATCTGGGCTCTAACCGCCTTTCCCTGCCGCCCGCCGGGCCGCTGAACTCAGGCCCCAGCCCCGAGACCGCGCTCGACATCGTCTCGGTGACTCGCAGTGTGGGCGCGTTCGGCCAGCTCAGCTACCGGCTCCTTGACACGTTGCAGCTGCAGGCGGGCGTCAGGGAGAACTGGGACAACAACTTCAACGGAGGCGCGATCAGCGTCATCGGACCGTTTGGCCCGCTTGCGGTGATCCCGAACACCGGGCAGTTCAAGTCCAGCACACCGACGGCCAAAGTCGGGCTCAATTGGTCGCCGGTCGCGGACCAGTTCGTCTATGCATTCGGGGCAAGGGGATACAAATCGGGAGGCGTGAACGTTGCGACGGGATTGCCATTTGAGGACGAGCACGTGAACGATTACGAGGCCGGCATAAACAGCCGGTTCCTTGATGGCCACCTGCAGACCCGCTTGGGCGCCTACTACATGGTATACGAAGGCATGCAGGAAGACATCTTCAACGCGAAAGCCGGGTATATGGACGAGGTGGTCAATCTCGCGAACTCGACCATCAAGGGCCTCGAGCTGTCGATCCAGTCGCGTATCGGTGGGTTGGGCGTGAACCTAAACGTTGCCTATAACAACTCGAGACTCGGGGCTGTCAGCAGCCCGGACGCTTTGATCGACGGCGGGGTGGTTGCGTCCTACCGGCTCCCGCCCGAGGTGCAAGCCGTGCCGGCGCTGTTTCCAGCAAGCGTATTCAACTACGCACCTTATGTTGAGAAAATCAGCGGCGAGCAGAACCCCTATTCCCCGAAGCTGACCGCCAACGCGAGCGTGGACTACGCGATTCTTGTGGGGCCGGGGACGATCCGCCCGGTGGTCAGCTTCTCCCATACGGACAAGCAGTTCGCGTCCCTCTTCCAGACCGACAACTTCTACTTGATGCCTGCCCGTAACATATGGGACGTATCGGGCAGTTACGAAGCGGGTTCGTGGCTGACGCAGGTTTACGCCAAGAACGTAACGAACTCGGTGTATGTGTCTGGCTATAGCGGGAACACTGAGTACTACGGGGCGCCGAGGCAGATCGGCCTCAGGGTCCGAAAGAGTTTCTGATCAACCGGAGGCGCAGGAAGGGTGGGCGCGCCATGCGTGGCGCTGCCTGCAAGATTGTCGCGAGGAGCAAGACGATGTCTAAGAAGAAGCTAACTGCAATCGTCGCCGTACTCGCATTGTACGGTGGCGTGCAGCAGGCCGCTGCCCAGGCAATGCCGCCCCCCCCGGCGCCTGCGCCTAAGTCCTACGCGTCTACGGCCACCGCGCCGGCCGTGTACGCGCGTCACGTCGGGCCCGTCAGCGTCTTGGAGGTAAGGCCTGACGTGTCAATGCTGACTGTCGATGGCTACAACCTTGCCGTAATCCACGGTGAAGACGGTGTGGTTGTCGTGGATACGGGGCCCGAGGCGCGCGCCAATGACGTGCTTGCTGCCATCCGCAGCGTCTCCGAGGCGCCCATCCGGTACCTGGTGAATACCGGTGCCGGAAAGGGCAGCAGCGGCGGCAACGAGATTCTCGCGAAGGCGGGCAACGCGTTCTCGGTCGGGACACTTGGCCTGGCTGCACCGATCATTGCCCATCAGAACGCCTTGCAGCAGATGCTGGCGGAGCCCGGGCAGAACCATCCGGCCGAGGCCCTTCCGAGCGAGATCTTTAGCCGCAAGGTCCGCAGCGCGCACCTGAACGGGCAGGCGATCCAGGCGGTCTGGGAACCCAATGCCCTCACCGACGGCGACATCGTCGTAACCCTGCGTCGATCAGACGTGATCATTACCGGCGCGCTATTGGATCTGACGGGCTTCCCGGATATCGACCTTGAGCATGGCGGCAGCATCCAGGGCGAGATCAATGCGCTCAATGACATCCTGACTCACATGGCCGTCGGAACCACGCCGTTTGTAGAGGAACAGGAAGAGACATTGATCATTCCCGGGCGCGGGCCACTTGCCGACAAGGACGACCTTGTGAACTACAGGGACATGGTCACCATAGTCCGTGATCGGGTCCAGGATGGGATCGGCCGCCGCCAGAGCATTTCGCAGATTATGGCCGCGGATCCGCTTCAGGGATTCCGCAATCGATATTCCGAGTCGCCGGAGGCTGCGGATAGGTTTATCCGGTCAGTCTACGACAGCCTCCGGAAGCAGCCGAAACTCTTGGAGGGCGGGAAATGAGCCGTCGTCAAATCATAGGTGGCATGACCGCAGTGCGCCCAATGGCAAGTGGCCGGTGCCGCATGCTGACGGCGGTCTGCCTTGTCGTTGGAGTCGCGTTTTCATCTGCGTACTGCCGAGGTGCGGAATCCGGCGCGACGGCGCCGGAAACGAAGTCCGCCCGGGCAATTGCTCCTGTCGACCTTTCCGGCTACTGGGTGTCTGTGGTCACACAGGACTGGCGTTTCCGCATGACCGTTCCCGGCAAGGGGGAGTACGCCGGAATTCCGATCAATGAGCTGGCGAAGGCAGCTGCGGATGCCTTCGACGGTGAGAAGGCGGAAAAAGCCGGCCATGCCTGTGATGCCTACGGCGCGGGTCTGGTCATGAGGAACCCGGGTCGGCTTCATATTACCTGGGAAGATGAAAATACGCTGCGGGTTGAGGCTGACGCCGGTCAGCAGATTCGGCTCCTTCACTTCGGCCAGTCGCCTCAGGGGACCGTCCAGCCGAGCCGGCAGGGTCGCTCAACGGCCAAATGGCAGATCCACCAGATTGTGCCTCCCTTCGGACCTCCGGTCAGGATTCCCGGCGCGAAGGACCAAGGGTACCTTCAAGTCAGCACGGACAGCCTGCTGCCCGGGCTGCTTCGCAAGAACGGGGTCCCCTATGGATCAAGGGCGAGCATGAACGAGTACTGGGAAGTCTACGCGATGCCCGGAGGCCGCCAGTTGCTCGTGCTCTCATCGCGGTTTTCCGATCCGGAGTACCTCCGCGAGGACTACATGTTCAATCCGATCTTTGTGAAGGAGCCTGACGGCTCCAAATGGTCGCCGACCCCCTGTTCACTCAGGTGGTAAAGAGAGCAGGAGCAAAGCATGAAATGGAGTAGATGGAATACTGTGTGGGCGTCGCTGGCAGTTTGCTGCGGGCTCTCCCTCCCTGTGCAAGCGCAAGTAGACCTCTCCGGTACGTGGGCGCCGCGGCTGCACGAGGATTACGAGGCTCGACTGACGGGCCCCGAGTTCGTGGACTACACAGGCATTCCACTCAACAAGGACGGACTGGCGAGTGCGCTGAGCTACACGACCGCAACCTTCGCCGAGTTGGACCGGTCATGCGCACCGTATGCCGCTCCCTATCTCCTTCTTGGGCCATGGGGCGTGCGCATCTCGCCGGTCATGGACGAGAAGAGTGGACAGGTGAGCGCGTGGCGCGTCAGCGGGGCGATGGACAGGGAGGCCATGACAATTTGGATCGATGGTCGTGAGGCGCCCGGGCCAGAAGCCCTGCACACCTTTGCCGGATACTCGGTGGGCCACTGGCAGGGAAATACCCTTGTGGTTACGACCACGCATCTCAAGGATAGCTACCTCACGCGAAACGGCGTGCCAAGCAGCAGTCGGGAAAAAGCCACGTTCTTTTTCTCAAGACACGACCAGGACCTGACGGTCACGGTGGTGGTCGAAGACCCGACCTACCTCTCTGCGCCCTACGTGATGAGCCGAACCTGGGTGATTGAAAATGCGCAGCCCGTTGGGGCGCCTGTTAGTTATTGTACCCCGGAGGAAGAGTTGAGTAGCGTGTCGCCCAACACAGTAGCTCACTTCCTGCCCGGCAAGAATACCAGCGCCGATGTCATGACGAAGGACTACAACCTCCCGAAGTCGGCCACTTATGGCGGGATGGCCACGATGTTTCCGGAGTTCGTGCAACAGCTGAAGGCCGATCACTATAGGCCGGCGGGTCAGTGCACGCGCTATTGCTGTGGTGACAGCACGGACACCGAATACGTGGTGAAAACGCTCATGTGCAAGACCGGGCCGTGAATTCCCTCTGACCACTTCCAACCAGACTCTCCAGGAGATATTGAAATGCGTTACATGATTTTCGGAGCGATTGTCGTGGCGACTATGCTGCCGGCAATGGCCGTGCACGCGACCACCGGCGGTGGCAAGGGTGAATCGGTGTGCCCAGACCAGGCCACGATCGAGGCGAACAAGAAGCTTGCCGCCACCATGTTTCAAATGCCGGCGAATCCGAAGGACATTGAGAAGGGGCCTGAAATCATGGACAAGGACTATGTACAGCATAATCCTGAGTTCAAACGCTTCGGTGAGATCAACCATCTCCATGGGCTTGAGGAATTCAAGGCGCTGATGCCAATGATGATGAGCGCTAATGGCCCGTTCGCGCCCCCTCCGGCGGACGCTCCGAAGGGCAATCCTCTTTACATGGTCATGGCCGATTGCGACATGATCGTCGTCCTCGAGCAGCGCTATCTTCCCGACCCGCAGTACAAGGGGAAGTATTACGAAGCGTTCTGGTTTGACGCCTGGCGGGTGAAGAACGGCAAGTTGGCCGAGCATTGGGACTCGGCGGTAATTCCCACCAAGCTTCCGGACTACCTGCGCAAGCCGCTTTCGGAGCTGGCGAAGGAGCCGAACGCGAAGGCCCCGCCTAAGAAAGAGAAGTAAGCGCCGCGCACTGCCCGGCATTGCGTGGCAGTCCGGCAGCAGGCTCGATCGCGGGCATTGGTCGCAGTCGGCGGCGCCGCGTGGAAGGACATCGTCGCCGATGCAGTACGCGCAGAGTTCCGCCTCGTCGGTCGGTATCGACCGACCGACGCTCTTGGGCGGAGCTGCGCCTGTTTCTTGGTTAGATTTTTGACATGGAGATGGCTCATGGATTTCGCGGATAAACTCGTCCTCATAACCGGAGCGGCGACCGGAATCGGGCGCGCGACAGCCAAGGACTTAGCTCGCCTGGGGAGCCGTGTAGTCATCGCGGATCTCGACGGTGTGAAGGCCGAAGAAGCGGTGTCCTCGATTCAAGCCCAGGGCGGCGAAGCGATGAGCGTGCGCTGCGACATCAAACGGGATGTCGACGTCGCGGCGCTGATGAACGCGGTATCTGCAAAATACGGCCGGGTCGATGTTCTCATCAACAATGCCTCAATGCCGCCCGTAGCCGGGCTAATTGAGGATATTCCCTTTGAGGCATGGGAGACCGCGCTGCAAGTGAACGTGCTTGGCTATGTGCGGATGATACGCGCGGTGCTTCCCACGATGATTGAGCGCGGCAGTGGTTACCTGGTCAACACAGCATCATCACTTGCCATTCTGCCCGATCCACCCACACGCTTTCAGATTCCGTATACCACAACTAAAGGCGCGCAACTCGCGATGAGTTACGGCCTGGCGCACGCGCTGCACCCGCGCGGCGTGCGCGTGTCGGTCTTCTGCCCTGGCATCACGGCCACGTCGGATCGTCCCGGCGGTCAAAGCGTGACAACCTCGGGCACGGCGATGCCGAGCATCGCGGAATTTCTCCACGGAGTGGACCCACGTCGCAGCACACCGGCGACCCCGGAGTTCGCGGCTTCCGTATTGATCGATGGCATGCGTCAGGAGAAGTTTTTGATTAGCTCGCAGCTTGGCTATGAGGAGCAGATCGTGGAGTTCGCGCAGGCTGGCCTCGACCCACTCGCATTGATAGCCAGCAGAGTCACCTGAATCATGGCGGGCGTACTACTACAGCGCCATCGCGCACCCGCAAATGGTCCGAATAACGAGATTAGAAAAGCGCTTCGCGCTTGGGATAAGGCAATAGATCAGCCGATTGGAGACGCTTTGAAGGGTCTTCGGTGTGAAGGTTCCGAGAATGCCAAGTATTTCTGATCTGAAAAGACTTGAGCCTCGAAATTGAAAGTTGAGGTGATAGGAGGTTGCGTCTTTAGCAACTTGGGCGCTAGCCCCTGCGTCGTTGAGGCAGCGACTGTCTCTCGTTCGCAAAAGCGGTTTCGCAATTAACGACGGGCGGACGGAGAGCGGGATCGTCGCCATCGGCCTCGCGATTGCCGATCCGCTTGGCGGGCTGGCCGGACTCTCGCTGTCGATGCCCTCGACGCGGTTCTCACGTGACCGAATTCGCCAGCTCGTCGGCAGCATGCAGGTTTGTAGGAGCGCTATTGAACAAGTGACGCGGGGATGACGTGCCCGATCCTGACCGCTTCGCGCACGACAGTCGTTCGGAATCCCGGCGAGCAAGAATTGACGACATTGGCACGGACGCAGCCCGAGGTCGTAACGCCGCTCACGAGCACCGTGTCGACCCGATGGCTGACCAGGCGGCGACTGAGATCCGTACTAAGAAGCAGGACGGGTACATCTTCATGAGGACTTGATGGGACTCCTACTGGTTCAACCTGGCGTCGTCGACGGCGACCACCTCGGCCGCGACGAGTAACCCGCGCGATAGCCCATCGATGAAGCCTTGCTTTCCGAAAGCTGCGAGTTGAGCGATCTGGTCCGCTGGCAACTTGGAGGCAACTGCGGGCCCTCCGCCCGTCGATTAGCGAACAGCCGACTTGAATTGCTGAGGAAGTTCGAGCCCGCGGTAGCCGTCCATGACTTCCGAGCCGAAGTCGAGGTCGACCGGGGTAAGGAGCCTGATCGCTCCCTGCTTGATCGGGCATATCGAACGATGGCCACGGACGTGGTCTCTTGGAGAGGTCTACTGGCCCCGCAGGATCGTCAGTGCGTGCGCCAGTCCTGCCTCGACGTCATAGCCTGTTACGAATCCGAGTTCCTCGCGCGCGGCCGACACGTCGAGCACCCCCGCCTGATTCGGCACTAAGTGCCCACCATCCACGGAGGGATCATCGTCGGGGACGACGGAGACGACGGGCACCGCTAAGCCTTTGACCCGGCCCATCGCTTCGACGAGTGCCTCCGTCGTGAGTCCAACCCCGGTACCGATGTTGAACAGGAGCCGCGTCGTCCTGGGAGCTGCGACAGCCAAGGCAACGGCCCGACCGATGTCGGCGTTGTACACGTACTCGTCGACGACCACTCGATACGCCGACTCGGCATAGGTTGCCCGCAGAGCCGCTCCCTCGAGGGCGGCCCCGATGAGCCCCGGCGGCGACAATCCCGCGCCTCGCTTAAAGGGTCCGTAGGCTGTCGCGCCCCTCAGACAGACCACGTCCAGGCCCAGGACGGTCCGGTAGTACCCGCACAGCGCCTCGGCAGAGAGCTTGCTGAGGCCATACAGGTCTTGCGGCCGGGCCGGGTAATCCTCGGGCACCCCGCCTTCGGCATCGCGTGATCCCGGTGCAGGGAAGGGCCCGTAGGCGGCCTTCGAACTCATGAACACGACCCGATGCACGCCCAGGGAACGAGCCGCCTCCAACACGTTGCCCGTACCGGTGACGTTCCTACGGAACGCCAGCCCCGGATCGGCATCAGCAGGCGAGCCAGGCTCCATCTCCCATGGCTTGGCAGATGCCAGGTGAGCGATGGCGTAGGGCTTCGAGGCGCAGATGGCGCGTACCAGGTCCATCGGCGACTCGACGTCGCCCCGGACTCTCCTCAGGCTCTGCGCCAGGGATCCCAGGATGCGCTCCCCGGCAACCGTCAGCCCCCGGGTGAAGATGACGGGCGCGAAGCCGGCCTCGTCCAGGGCGCGAACCGCCCATGCGCCGACGACACCCGTGCCTCCCGTGACCAGGATCGTGCGCTTACCCACCGCTACTCGAGGTGCGTTTGGTCGCCGTACTTGCCAAGCTGGTAGATGTTCACGAGCTGATAGGCTACAGACGCATCAAGGCGCAGCTGCATCTGAGCCTTGATGTGCTGGCCAGCCACACGCTTCGTCCAGGCGAGGGCGTAGGCGGACCGCTTCAACAGGGCCGCGACGATCTCTTCGACGCGCGCATCGAGCTCGTCGGCCGTCACCGCATAGTTGATGACTCCCCTGTCGGCGAGCTCGCGACCGGTGAACACCCGCGCCAGCATCAGGTACTCCTTCGCCAGCGCCGGGCTCATGTGCGAGGGGATGTGCGCGAGACCGCCGTCGCCGGGGACCATGCCCGCCGACGTGCGAAACGGTTGGACCTCCCCCATGCCCATATGGTGATCCGCGAACCGGGCGTCTTCACGGGCGATGATGAAGTCCGAGGCGAAGGCGACGCTCGACCCCCAGCCGATCGCATCGCCGTTGACCTTGGCGACGATCGGCCTGTCGAGATCCACCATCGCCTCGTGCAACCGGACGATGCCGGTCGTAGCGGTCCACACGTTGGGGGGCGACATCACGTCCTCGGCGCCCGCGTCCGACAGGAGTTGAGGGACCCAGAACACGCCCCGGTCCGCCCCCTCGATGACCACCACCCGCACGCGATTGTCCGTCCGAACGGCATTGATGATCTCGAAGAACTCCCAGTGCCGGTCCGTCCACGGACGGCCCTCGATCTTGCGATCCAGGCCGTGCATGGAGATGCGCAGCACCTCGTCTTCGAGCGCCACCGAGAAGTAGACGAACTCGTACTCCAGGTACCAATACTTCGACATGGTGCGATCCCCTATCTGTGATCCGCGAGGAGGACGTTGACGTTCTTGGTCTGGAGGTACGACAGCATCTCGCCCAGATCCTCCTCGCGACCCACTCCAGAGTCCTTGACGCCGCCGTACGGAGTCCCCGGGAAGTGCTTCGAACTGTCGTTCACCCACACGTAGCCTGCCTGAACGTCGCGCGCGAAGCGATGCGCAGTCCGGAGATCGGCCGTGAAGACGCTCGCGGTCAGGCCCAGCCCGACCCCATTGGCTATCAGCAAGGCGTCATCGTAGTCGCGGAACGGCATCGCGACCAGGACCGGGCCGAAGATTTCCTCCTGGGCGATTCGACTGGCCGGGTTCACGTCGTCGAACAAGGTGGGCTCCACGAACAGGCCCCTTGCCAGTTCCGGGGCAGTGGGCCGCCCACCGCCGACGACGAGGCGGGCCCCGTCCTCGAGCCCGATGCCGATGTATCGCCGGACCTTGTCGAACTGTCCCTGATGGACCATCGCACCCGTATCGGTGGAATCCTCGCCCGGATCCCCGACTCTGAGGTTCCCTATCCTCTCCGCAAGCTTGCCGACGAACTCCGCGTGCAGGTCCTGATGGACGATCAACCGGGAGGTAGATCCGCACGACTGGCCCTGCCAGGTGAAGTTCATCCCGCGCACCACGCCATCGAGCGCAGCGTCGATGTCCGCGTCGGGAAAGATGACGATCGGATTCTTCCCGCCGAGTTCCAGGGTCACCGTCTTCACGGCGACCTCGGCTGCCCTTCGCTGGATGGAACGGCCGGTCTCGCTGCTTCCAATGAAGGCGATACGTCGCACGCGGGGATCGGCGACGAGCGCGTCTCCCACGTCGTGGCCCGTTCCGGTGACCACGTTGACCACGCCCGGCGGGAAAATATCGATGAGATCGTCGACCAGGGCCAGGATCGACAGGGAGGTGAATTCGCTCGGCTTCAAAACGACGGTGTTGCCCGCGACCAACGGAGCCGCTATCTTCGCGACGGCGAACATGAGGGGATGGTTGAAGGGGATGATGCGAGCGGTCACTCCGAACGGCTGGCGCAACGTGTAGTCCAATCGATCGTGAGCGACCGGAATCGTCTCGCCTGTCGCCATCAGGGCAAGGCTGGCGAAGTACCGCACCTGGGAAGCCGCGATGCGAACATCATTGCGCATCTCCCGGATGGGGCTTCCGTTGTCGGCTGTGTCGATGGCGGCCAGTTCATCCCCCCGCCGCTCGACGACGTCGGCCAGCCGCAGAAGGGCCTCCGCCCTCGCGAGCGGGGGCTGAGCGGCCCACCCCGGGAACGCGCGTTCCGCCTCGTCGACTGCGTGCTGCACATCGCGCACGCCGCACCGCGTGAACGATGCGATGAACTCTCCCGTTGCAGGGTTGGTCGACTCGAGGGGAGGACCCCCGCAGCCCAGGTACCTCTTGCCGCCGATCAGGGTGGGCATCACCTCGCTGCCTAGCAGGCTCGTACCGGAAGCTCTCATGGCTGCTACGCGCCCGCCCCGAGACCGCTTCGCCTAGAATCGCTGAATGCCGGGAGCACGTCCTGGATGAAGGACTCCAACGACGCGTTCGACTCCTCTGGCGACATGAAGGAGAAGTTGAAGAGCATACCCAGGTGCCTCACGCCCGCACTGCGGTACGCTTCGATCTGATCAATCACCGACGAAGCCGAACCGACGATGAACTGCTTGCGGACGTACTCCTCCGGATCTCCCGTGGGCCCGATCACGGCCTTCAGCGCACCGCCGGGGATCTTCGCACTGGTGCTCAGCCCGTACACGTGAAGCATCTGGACGCGGCGAATCGCCTCCTCGTAGGCCTCAGCGTCGGAGTCGCGCACGATCACGTTGCGAAAGCAGAAGCTCCACTCGAGCCTGTCCTCGATGACGTCATGGGAGAAGCCAGCCTCGGCCATCGCGCCGCGATAGATTTCCAGTCGCTGAAGCAACTCGGCCAGCTCCAGGCGGGCCATGTAGATGTACTCTGCCACGAGACCGGCGTCGTAGGCGGCCTTGTCGTTGATCGTCATCCTGGCCAAGGGAGGGTGCTCGCGGTGGTAGGCGCTGGGCATCACGCGGGAATAGATCGTGCCCGCCTCGTATCGCGTGGACCACTTCAGGGGCGCGTCCCCATCCTTCATGCTCCAGGCGGCCTTGAGCGCAGTCAGCACCGCAACGAAGTCCTCGTGCTTGTCGTCAGGATTCCGGCCGAGCCCCACGAATTCCATCGCGTCGCCACCGGTGGCAAGGCCCACGATCGTATTGCCTTTCGTCAGCACGTCCATGAGGTTGATGTGCTCGGCCAGGGAAATGGGGTTGTGCAGGGGAGCGATGACGGCGCTGTGAATGAAGCGAGTTCCCGGAGCACACCGGCCAGAGAGGTGCGCTGCCATCATCAGGTTACTGCTGTACGTGTTCCACTCGGAGAAGTGGTGCTCGGTCAGGCCCACTCCGACGAAGCCGGCGTGGGTGGCCCGGACGGCCTGGTCGATGCACGTCTCGATGATGTCGGCGTCATGCGCTGCGCCAGAACTCTGAGCATTCACGTAGTAGGTGAACTTCATGTCTCATGACTCACTCTTGTTATGTATTGCAGAAATGGGCCGCGCGCCCAGTCGAGCCTCTGGCATGGGTCTGATGCGTCGCAACCGGGCTTGCGCCGACGCCGCCATCATCTCGGGCTTCCATTCCCAGGCGCCCGAGCGGGTGTCGCAGGTGACCTGCTCGACTCCGTCGATCGCCATGAGGTTGTCCTCGATGGCCGTAATGATGTTCGCGGCCTGCCAGCAGACAGGGCTTGTGAAACGCAACTGGACCTCGACGTGGGTCCCGTCAATGTTGATTCCGCGCAGCATCCCCATATCGACCAGATTGATCGGTGCGCCGGTGGCGATGCTGCAGGGATCAACCACGCTTCTCAAGGCCTCGGTCACCTGTTCCGCGGAGACCATCACTCGGCCCGGCCCGCAGACGCGGTCGTGGAGTACGGGTCTGCAGGAGCGCCTGCTCCCCGACGCTTCGCGAACTCGTCGTTGCGGATTCCAGCGAGGCGCGATCCGAGATCGAGCCCGACCATCTCGGCGTAGTTCCCGGCAAGGATACGGCGTTTGTCAGCTTCAGTGATCTGCCTGATGCCCCCTCGCTCGACGGTGTCGTCGTTGAACCCAAACTCGCGAACGAAGCGCTCGAGCGCGGGGCGTGGGTGGATTGCCATGCAGCCAGTCCCCCACATGATCCGGCGCAGCGCGTGTTCCTGCCCGACCCGCATGAGGTTGAACATCGCATCGTGGAACTGCCCGGGGGCGTGAATCAGCATCGCGCTCGTGATCTCGAGGTTGACCCAAACGTTCTGGAAGCGAGCGAGCTGCCATGCGGTTTCCTCGACAAAGGCAGATCCGCCATGAACGATCTCGAAGTTCAGATCCGGGAACGCGATCGCCGCACGATCGATGTCGTCCACCTTGTAGACGTCCATGGGCACAGGCCCCATCGGCACCGCCTTGTGAATCGCTACGACCTTGAGCCCGAGTTTTTGTGCGCGCTCGAATACGGGGAACGCCACTTCCGGGTCGTCCATCCGCCAGCCATGGACCTGGTCAGCGATAAAGGTATTGGGGTACAACTTCACGCCTACTGGATTGAGCAACTCCACCTGGCGATCCAACTCGTCAAGCGCAAGCTTTCCGGTCAGCGGGTCGACACCGGCGTACACCACCGTGCGGTGGGGCCAACGTTGCTTGGCCTCGAGCGCCTTCTCAAGCGAACAGCTGCCATCTTTGTAGGCGCCGATCTGTAGGGCGTGGTGCACAGCTATGTCCGTATCGCTCTCGACGAACGACACGTTCGAGATCTCTTCGACTGACCAGTCGCGGATCCAGGTGTCCTGGGGAAGGCGATATCCTGGGGCAGCTGCGGCGTGCGTTGCGTGGTACACCTGCTGTGCGAGGATCGCGCCATATCGATTCGCGTAGTTTTCGGGCGCCCAGTTGTAGGCGTGGACGACCGCGTCAATGACTGGAATTCCGTCGATCATATCGCTCCCCTGTGGGCCGCTGGTGCGCCGCTGCGGCGAACGTGACGTCCGTAACCGTAAGGACGACGTCGCGCAGGAGCAGTCCTGCTGCACCCCAATGGTGGTGGTGTTTTCTAATGGTTAAACCGACTGAGGGTCGGTCACATCGGCTGCAGCCCGATCCTCTCTCCAGAATGTCAATCTGCAGGGCATAATAACAAACAAGCCTGAGCGCCTGCAAGCCGCGTCGGCCAGGTGCCCAGGCGGCGCCGTGGCGACGGCAAGGGCTCGACGCCCTGGCCGCCACCTGCCACCTGCCGGGCGCAGGGCTCACTTCAGGCGAACCTTCAGCTTGTGCATGCCGCGGGCCGTTATGCCGCCTATCCAATGGGGCTCTTCGTCGCACAGCTGCATTCCCGGGAAGCGGCGCGCGAGCTCGACGAGCACGATGTTCGCTTCGAGGCGCGCCAGATGCTGACCGATGCAGACGTGGAGCCCGCCGCCGAAGCTCAGCGGTCTGACATCCTTGCGCGTGATGTCCAGCCGATCCGGGTCCGGGAATCGCTCCGGATCGCGGTTTGCGGCCCCCATCAGCGGGACCACCGTATCGCCGGCGGAAATGGTCGCGGTGGGAAGCACTATGTCTTCCGTGGCGATCCGGTGCGGCGGCTCGGCCTGCACGGACGATTCGAAGCGCAGAAGTTCCTCGACGGCGCCATCCGCAAGCCCGGAAGGGTCCGAGGTGAAGAGCTCCCACTGATCACGATTGCGGAGCAGGGAGTAGACCGCGTTGCCGAGGAAGTGCGTCGTGGTCTCGAACCCGGCGATGTAGAGCAGGCCCGCGTTGGCGAGGACTTCCTCCTCGGTCAGCGTTCCGGCTTCCATGGCGGCCACCGACCTGCTGAGCAGGTCCTCGCCCGAGCCGCCGCGCCGCTGCTTGATGCGGTCGCCGAGGAAGCCGTTGAGCTTGTCCATGGCGTTGTCCGCCCTGCGCAGCACGCCCTCGTCGACCAGCGGCTCGAAGGTCGGGCCGACGGCGGCTGCCCAGTCGATGAAGGCCTGGATGTCATCGCTACCCGGCAGCCCCATGAGATGTCCCATGACTTTGATGGTGAGCTGATAGCCCAGTTCCCCGACGATGTCGATCTCACCGCGCTCCGTCGCGCTGTTGAGCAGCTCATCGGTCACGGACGTGATGAACGGCCGTAGATCCTTCACCCGTGAGCCACTGAATATGGCCGAGTTGTAAATGGCCCGCTTCGCGTGGTATTCCGGCGGATTTGAGAAGATCAGCCAGTGACTCTGACTCTCCGCGAACGACCGCTTCGCGGCCATGTCGGTGCCGCTGCTGCGTTGGTGGAAGTCCTCAAAGTGGCGGACGAAGCGCTTGTCCTTGAGGATCTTCTGGACGTCGTCGTAGCGGGTGAGCACCCAGAAATTGCCAATCGACGAGCGATGCACGGGGTCGAGTTCGCGCAGCCGCGCGAACAGCGGATACGGATCGGACTGGCGCTCGGTCATGAGCCGCCGCAGGATGGCATCGGCCTCTTCGGCGCGTGCTGGTGTTGTGGCCACTTGCGAACCCCCTATACGTGTTGGTCAGGATGAAGTTGGGACCGGCGACTGGGAGCGACGCTGTTCACCGTGCGGCGCCTAGGCGGTTGAGCAGCACTGCGCTCACCAGGATCACGCCTGTGACGATCTGCTGCCAGTAGCTGGAGATATCCGAGAGGCTCAGTCCGTTCCCGAGCGTCGCAAGGAAGAGGACTCCGAGTGCGGTCCCGCCGACTCCACCCGACCCGCCATTGATGCGCGTGCCGCCGAGCAGGACCGCGGCGATGGCCTCGAGCGGGACGTTGTTGTCGATCGTCGGGCTGGCAGCACCGCTCCGCCCGATCCCGATGACGGCGGCGAGGGCAGAAGCGATTCCGGTGAGGGCGAAGACGAAGACGATCGTGCGCTCGGTGTTGATGCCTGCCAGGCGCGCGGCCTGGCGATTGCCTCCCACTGCGTAGACGTCTCGCCCGAAATACGTCCGGCTCTGGAGGAGTTGGGCGAGTATGAAGGTCACGCCCATGATCCACAGGGAGATGTTCACACCCAGGAAGTTGCCGAAGGCGATGGAATCCGTGATCGACGCCTCTACAGGAATCGCCATCGTGTCCGACCACAGGTTGACGAGCCCTGTGAACGCGGTCAGTGACGCCAAGGTCACGAGAAGGAACGAGAGTCCCAGGCGGCCGATGAGGACTCCGTTGACGCCACCGCCGAGCAGCGCTCCGGCCGCGATCGTAATGGGCAGGGCGAGGCCACCGGAGACACCGGCCTTGAGAAGCATCCCGAACATGATGGCCAGGAACGCCATGGTCGCCCCGACCGACAGATCGACGGCCCCCGCAATCATGACGAACGTCATCCCCATCGCAACCACCCACAGCTGCGCGTTGCTCGTGAGCAATAGCTGAAGATTGCCTCCGGAGAGAAAAACCGGGTTTGTGATTGCGAATACGGTGAAGATCAGTATGAGGAGCGTCAGCACCGGCAGCAAGTGGCGCCCCGAGTGCCAGATGCGCCCGACGTGCGACCTGCCGGGCCGCAGGTTCCCCGACAGCGCATCGTTCATGTGCTCTGGCTCCATTCTTCCCTGTTCGAACTTGGCGCTTCGAGGCCCGGCGCCGAGGCCAGCCTCAAGAGTGTTTCCTCGCTCGCGTCGGCGGCCTCCACGACGTCGACCGACCGCCCTTGCGCCATGACGATGATCCGGTCGCATAGGTCGAGCAGCTCGGGTGCCTCGCTCGAACTCACCAGGACGGCGATGCCCTCGGAGGCAATGCGCCGCACGAGTCGATGGATCTCGGCCTTCGCGCGCACGTCTACGCCGCGCGTGGGCTCGTCCAGAAGCAGCACCTGCGGCTTCCGCGCGAGCCACTTCGCGAGGACAACCTTCTGCTGGTTGCCGCCGCTCAGGTTTCCGACCGGAGCATCGTAGTCATGGAGTCGCACGCGCATCGACGTGCAAAGCTCGGCGATGATGGGGTCCTCCTCTTTCTTCCTCGGGCAGCGCAGACGGTTACGTTCTGCCGTTGCGACCGACATGATGTTGGTTCGCACGCTGCCCGAGAGGACCAGGCCTTGCTCCTTGCGATCAGGGGGCACGAAGGCGATGCCGGAGCGGATCGCGCCATGCGGACCGCTTCCGTGCGGCGGCGACCCACCCACCGAGATCCCGCCGGCGGTCACCTCACGGACGCCGAAGATGCACTCGAGCAGCTCGCTCCTGCCGGAGCCGACCAGGCCGCAGAGACCAACGACCTCCCCGCGACGGACACTCAGCGAGATGTCCGTCAGGCAAGCCGTTGAGTGCAGGTGACGCAGTTCGAGGGCCGGCGCGGAGTCAGTGGAGGGTTGCGATCCACGAGTGACGCGCTGGTCCGTCTCGCCCCCGACCATCGCCCGGACGATGGAGTCTGCGTCGAATGTATCCACCGGCCCTTCGACAATCGTCTTCCCGTCGCGCAGGATCGTGAGGCTGTCGCATACGGCGAAGATCTCGTTGAGGCGGTGCGAAACGAAGAGCACGGTCACGTCCTGCGCCTTCAGGCTTTCGATGACAGCGAACAGGGCCTTGACCTCGCCGGCGTCCAGGGAGCTGGTTGGCTCGTCGAGGATGACCACCCGGGCGTTCGTCGAGATCGCGCGAGCGATCTCGACCATCTGGCGCTGGTCGGGCCTGAGGTCGCGCACCAGCCAATCGGGGTCGTAGTCGAGGTTGAGGAGCTCAAGTACGCGGGAGGCCTTCTTGCGGCTGGAAGGCCAGTCGATGAGAAAGCCTGAGCGGGCGAGCCCACGCCCCATGAGGATGTTCTCGGTGACCGTGAGGTCCGGCGCAACCGCCGCCTCCTGGGCGACCATCGCGATGCCATGGTGCAGCGCATCGGCAGGGGAATGGAAAGTCAGCCCCCGACCTTGCAATTGCAGTTGGCCCCCATCGGGCTGGTGCTGACCGGACAGGACACCCAGCAGGGTGGATTTCCCTGACCCGTTCTCGCCCAAGAGGCCGTGGACCAGGCCGGGCCTGGCGATCGTAAGGTTGGCGCCCCTGAGAGCATGGACTCCCCCGTATCGCTTCGACAGCCCGTGGAGGGCCAGCAGCGGAGGGCGATCAGTCGGGCGCATCTCCTCCACCGCAGACTTGCCGTGGGAGCCCTTCACGCTCACTTGTCCTCCACGATCGGTCGGTTCTCTGTGGACAGCGGGCGCATCACGAAGCCGGGGGGGTGTACCCGGCAACGTTGCTCTTGTTGATGACGGCGCCGATGGCAGTGACCTTCTTCGGGATGGTCATGCCGAGAGCTGCATCGATCGCCGCAGTGGCAAGTTGCTCGCCGTCGGCGAAGTTGTTGTACGCCCAGGTCATGAGCACGTTTCCCGACTTGATGAGCCCGGTGACTCCGCTCTCGCCGTTCACCCCGGTGATGAGGATGTCAGGGCGGTTCAGCGAGCGGGCCGCCGCCGCCGTTGCCTCCGCCGCGGGATCGTTGAATGCCATGATCGCCTCGACCTCAGGGTGCTTCTGGATCAGCGCGCTCGCTGCTTTTGACGTCGGTCCATTCGAGTTGTCAGGAGTGCCCTCCTGCCCGACGGACGTTAGTCCGAGCTTCTCGGCCCAATACTTGAAGCGATCGACCTGGTACTGAAGGTTGGCTGCCGGAAAAGACGGATAGATGAAGCCAATCTTCGCCCGGGGCTTGGCGTCCGCAATAGCCTTCGCAGCCGCGTAGGCCGCGGGGTCATGCCCCGAATCGAAGTTGCTGACGGTGCCCGGGACATTCGCCTGATCGGTTCCGGCGGGACAGTCTTGCATGATGATCGGGACGTGCTGGACGTTTGCCTGCCTGATTGGGGCGGCGAGGGCCTGCGGAACAAGCGGATCCACGACGATGGCCGTCGCACCCTGGGCCAGGAGCTGCTGCATCCCGGTAACCTGACTCTGCGGGTTCAAGCCGCCGTCCTTGACGATGAGGGCGCAGCCGTAGCGGGTGGCGACGGCCCTCATGCCCTTGAACTGTTCCGGGAGGCCCGGGATTGCGTTCACCGGCGACACGTAGCCGATCTTGCACCCTTTGCCAGGTGTCCCGGTCGGGTCCGGGTATTTCGCGGGGAGGTGAGAGCCATCTGGCGCGACGTACCCAGGAGGTAGACCCCACTTCACGGTCACCTCCGAACTCGCACCGGTTGAACTCGCACCGGTTGAACTCGCACCGGTTGAACTCGCAGCACTGACAAACGCAGATAGAACAAATGCGCATGTGATGGCGACCGCCGCCAGGCTCTTGACCTTGACTCGACTCAATGTTGCGATCTCTTATCTTGATTCATGTCTCCGTCCAACAATCATCTGGTGGTCAGAATGCCAATCTGTGGGCCATAACGTACCAGCCCGTCGCTCGGATTGCTAGGGGAGCTCTGCACAGGTAGCCATAGATGACCGACTGTGGTCACAGCACCAGCAAGGGACCGGCTGCGCCAATCCGCTCCATGGAATCGCTCAGTAGCCGACGAAGGGCGAGCGCGACGACTTCGGCTCCTGCCGGCACACGACGTCCAGCACCACAGGGCCCTTCAGGAGCGGGAGGTGTCGCTCGAGGGCCGATGTCAATTCGGCCGGCGTCTCCACTCTCTCGGCGGTGGCGCCGAGCCCGCGGCAGATGGCGGCGTTGTCCGCCTCCCATCCGAATCGGAGGTCCATTCCCGCTTCGAGGACGGCAGCTGCTCCGCGCGCAACGCTGCCTCGCATGCTGCTCCAGCCGCCGTTGTTGAGGATCACGACGAGCAGGGGTCGGTCGTACTGGACGGCCGTCCAGATGGCCTGCATCCCGAAGAGGAATCCACCGTCACCGATGATCGCCACGACTGGCGCCGCCCCCAGGGCGAATGACACTCCTACCGCCGCGCCGAGACCCCATCCCTGGCAGCTTGCCGAGGCGCAGACGTAGTGCCGGCTCGTCGGCAGGGGGAAGTTCTCGCGCACCAGGAGGGTCGCGGTCGTCGCATGCTCGACGAGGACCGTTTCGGGGGGGAGCGCCGTGCGCAGCTCTGCGCAGATCCTCGCCACGCTCATCGGCTGCGCGTCCCAAGCTGCTTCGCGCGACTCGTCCAGGTGCCGACGATCGGCAGCGATCTGCGCGCGAACCTCGGCCGCACGCTGCCGTAGCCGCGGATCGGCGAGGCCTGCGCCTGACTTCTGGCACGCCGCGGCCAGAGCTGCCACGCTAGGCCCGACCGGCCCTATCACGGCGATCTCCGCAAGGGCGATCTTGTTGAGCTCACGGCCGGAACTTCCCATCCAGAAGTGCCGCTTGCTCCGCCCGGCGTGGAGAACCCGACCGTGGACTGCCTCATAGGAATTGACGCCCACGTGCAGGATGACGTCCGCGCGCTCGACTAGCTCGGCCGCCTCGACCAGGGTCCCGCCGAAGAGCTCGAATTTCACCGGCGCAGGAAGCATGGCGGGATCCGGCTCAGCGACGATGGGACACGAGTACCGCGACGCCAGCGCCATCAGGTCCCCGCTGACACCTGCCATGATTGCTTCGTAGCCCACCACCAGCAGAGGAAACTCGGCACGTTCCACCGCGCGGGCGATCTCCTCGATGCGTTCGTCCGCAGGGTCCACGCGGACCTGAGCCAGGACGGTCGGCGTCCAGGCGGTATACTCGATCTCCTGGTTCCAGTAGTCCACCGGGATGGCCACGAAGGTCGGCCCATAGGGCGGCGTCGTCGCGATCGTGTAGGCTCGGCGCATTGCCTCCGGAACTCGGTCGGGGGTAGGGGGCATCCAAGCCCACTTCGTGAAGGGGCGCACCGAAGCGATGATGTCGCTGATCTCGGCTCGGTGATCGGCTCCCACGGCCCACGACTCCGCCTGCGTGGCGGTGACGACGAGGGGTACGCGATCGCGAGCCGCGACGAAGATGGCGCTCGCGCCGTTCAAGACACCCGTGCTCATGTAGAGGTTCAGGAACGATGCTTGACCACGGATTCGCGCATAGCCATCGGCCATCGCCGCCAGGGGAAACTCGTGCGGCGCGGTCACGTGCTCCAGTTGCGGGAACTTCGGCAGCTCGTTGAGCAGCGGGTATACCCCCCGCCCAGGCATGTCGAACAGCCGATCTGCGCCGGCATCGACCATGGAACGCAGGGTGGCTTCCGCGCATGTCATACGCTGAACAGACATTCAGGTGCTCCTAATCACAGAGGTTGCAGCGACCAGGCTCGTGCTAGACCGCGAAGGACTCAAGGCTTTCCGGAACGAAGAGATCCGCGGGGTCCCACGCAGTGCTTGCCAGGCCCTGTGCATGCGAGTAGTGCAGGAAGGTCGCCAGGACCTTGCGGTTCTCGTCACTGAGGCCGTACGCCCATGGGTTCGGCCCCATGATGGCCTCCGTCTCCTCAGCGTGGGCGATCAACCACGGGAGCGAGAATCTCAGTGCGGTGGTGTCGTGCTGCGCAGGGCGAACCTCGTTGAGCGAGGCATCAAAGGCCTTTTGGAGGTTCTTCGCGATCCAACGGTCCCGCTCGTAGGTCTCCCGCCGGATGGCGACGGTGTGCATGATCGGGAAGATCCCCGTGGTCTGGTAGTAGTCGCGTTCTACGGAAGCGGCATCCGGGAACAGCCTTATGACGCGTCCGTTGCCGAAGGTGCTTGGGGTTCGCGGAGCGTAGATCGCATCGATGGCGCCTTGGTCGAGCATCGCGGACAGGGTGGCACCCTCGGGGGCTCGCTCGATCGACACGGATTCAGGAAGCCTGACTCGAGCCTTCTCGATGCGACCGGGCTGTTCCAGGCCGCCGGTGACGTAGGTGACGCTGTCGTACGGCACTCCGTAGAACTCCTCGAGGATTCCCCGGATCCAGACGAGCGCAGTCAATTGGTACTCGGGGATCCCGACTCGCTTGCCCACGAGGTCCGAGGGTTGACCGACCGCACCGCCTTGGCGAACGAATATCCCCGAATGCCGAAAGGCGCGCGAAGGGAAGACGGGGATGGCCACGAAAGGGCGCTGGGGATCGTCGAGGGAGAGCACGTAGGACGACAGCGACATCTCGGCGACATCGAATTCCTTGAATCGCATCATCCGGAAAAATGACTCTTCAGGGGACAGCGTCAAGTACACCAGATCGATACCCTGCGGGCTGACGCGCCCATCACTCAGGGACCGGGTTCGATCGTAGTCCCAGCAGGCAAGCGACAGTCGGAGCATGGACGCGGACACAGTACTCCTTTCCGCTTTGCGGAAGATCAGTCTGCCCACCATAACGGGCACGCCGATCTTTTGCAAGGAGACGAGCCCGGCTACAACTGCTCGCTGACCTCCGCAACCGCAGCAGCCAGGCGCGGGACAGCGCGCTCGGCGAATTGTTCACTGAACCGGCTCACCGGCACGGCCACGCTCATCGCGGCCGCGACGTGTCCCGAAGGAGCCAGGATTGGGGCCGCGACGGCCGCCACATCACTCTCGATCTCGCCAACGCTGACGGCATAGCCGTCGCGCGCGATCTGCTTCAGCGACTTGAAGAGCGCCCTCCGATTGACGACCGAGGTTCGGGCGCCACCCGGCAAATGCGCCTCCGGATACAGCGACGCCAGTCGATCGCCCGGCAACAAGGCCAAGAGCACCTTCCCGAGGGCCGTCATGTGCGCTGGTAGGCGCATCCCAACCCTCGAGCCCACCCTCACGATGTACCGACTCTCGACAGAATCAAGGAAGATCACCTCGTTCCGATCAAGAACTGCGAGATGGACGGTCTCGCTGAGGTCGCTACTTAGCCGCTCCATGACCGGACGCGCAATAGCGCGCACGTCCATGGCCCGCACGACGGCGAGTCCGATCTGGGCCAGAGCCGTGCCCGCTCGATAAGCCTTGGAGCGCGGATCCTGCTCGACGAAACCGTGGTACTGCAGCATGGAGATGAGGCGATGCGCGGTCGACGGCGCCACGCCCAGGGTTCGACTCGCGTCCGCCACTCGCAACGTGGACTGCTCTCGGAACAGCAGGAGCAGTTGGAGCGCGTTATCGACCGACTCAATGGGGTACGCCGGCGGCTTAGGCGTGGCACCTTCAGACATGCAGACCCTCCGGAGATTGCGGTCGCGAGTTGACACTCGTTGTGCCGATCGGGCGGCTGTCTGATCGGCGGTTTGGTTAAGTCTAGCCCAAATAATGCGACTGGGGTGAGTTGCCGAAACTCAGGTCACCGCGCCGAGCGACCGTGACCAAGTCCCTCTTGAACTCCGGCGGGCACTTCCTCGTCATGGCGACATCCTCCCGCGGGACCCCGTCCCGCAACATATGTCAACTCAACCGACAGCAATTCCCCGAGAACACGCAAGCACTCGATTCTCGTTCACCAGAACTGCATTACGCTCAGCAGAAAAGTGGTACCCTCTCGTTCGTGGACGACCCACTTCAGCATCCCGAATTCGACAGCTCGATCTTCCGTGATGTCGTTGGACGCTTCGCCAGCGGAGTAACCGTCATTACGACCAACGACGAGGGTCAGGACTTCGGTATGACCGCGAGCGCGATGAGTTCCCTGTCGTTGGATCCTCCGATGATTCTCATCTGTGTCAATCGCAGCGCCGCGTCGCGACAGGCCATCAGTCACGCGCGGGTCTTCGGCGTCAACATCCTCTACGAGGACCAGGCGTCACTGGCGGTCCACTTCGCCACCCCACAAGCCGACAAGTTCAAGGCCTTGTGCGTCTCGCGTGGAGCCATGGGCTGCCCTCGCCTGGAAGGCGTGTTGGCTTGGCTTGAATGCGAGGTAGTCGAGGAGGTCCAAGGCGGTACGCACAGCGTCTACTTCGGCAAGGTCAAGGAGGCCGCTGCTCGAGACGGGCGTCCCCTTGCCTACTTCAGAGGACAATTCGGTCAGCTGTACTCCGGGAATACCGATCCCGTCGCTGTCAGCCTTCGTGAACACGTTCTGGGAACGCTGAGAGACGACGAAGTCTTGAATCTAGAAAATCTCGCCCATGGGCTGGGCGTGGGAGTGCCGGACATCCAGCGCTCTCTCTCGTCGCTCATGGCCGACGGCGTCGTCTACTACGACGTGGAACACGGGTATCGCGTGCGGCACCTCACAGAGCAGCGCATTGCCCGTTCCGTCGAAGCAGCATGCGCCATCGAAATGGGGGCGCTCGACGTGGCCTTCGGTGGCACGACCGACCGACCCAGCGCGAATGAGATCGAGAGCGTCGCGATGGCAGTCGAGGAACTCGAGAGAATGCTCATCCAGGGCAACATGGACGACACTACGTCGTACGCGCGCGCCAATAGCCACCTGCATGAGGCGATCGTCTCGCTGGCTCGGTCGCCCGAGTTGCTGGATGCCTACCGCCGTCTCGCGGTCCCCGGGATGCTCGTTCGCGCCCTTGGCTTCGCGGATGGGGAATCGGTCCGCGAGCGGCAAGATGAGCATCGGCGAATCCTCGAATGCCTTCGTGCAGGTGATCCGGTCGGAGCTCGACTGGCACTGTTTCAGCACGCCCACAACTCCCAGGCGGCCAGGGGCAACGCAGTTCGGAACCCGGTCGGCGGGCCATGACGCGGTGGCGGACGTCTATCCTCGTAATGGTCATCTTGGTGCTGTGCCATGTCTATCGTGACCGGGACGACCCTCGCAGATCGTCCTGGTCCATTCGATTACGCGATCGACGGCCCTTGCGTTCCGAAAGGGTTGCTGCAGCTCCCTTGCTTAGCAGTCGGGCGATCAGCTTCCTGACCCAGGCGTTGCCGGGGTCCGCATGATATCGAGAGTGCCAGTGGAGCTTCACCTCGTAGGAGGGCAGGGCAATTGGCGTGGGATAGATTTTGACTGCTTCATTTGAAGCGACGACATCTGCCAGCCTTTGCGGAACCGTGGTGAGAAGCTCGGTGGTGGCGACGATGCGCCCCAGACCCAGGAAGCTCGGGACCCGCAGCAGGATATTGCGGTTGATCTTCTTCCGCGAATATTCGGATTCAACGATGGCGTGGCCGGTACCCGAGGTCGTGACAACCACGTGCCCTTCCGTCGAGAATAGCTCGCGGGTCATCCGCTCCCGGATCCGGGGATGCCGCTTCGCGGCAAGGCAGACGAATCCCTGGCGGAAGAGTGTCTGCTGGTAAAAGCCAGCCTCCAGATCCGGCAAATATCCCACGGCCAGATCGAGCTCTCCTGACTCCAATCGGCGCGGACTTTCCACCGAGATACGTTCCGCCTCAACCGTGACTCCCGGGGCAACTCGGCCGAGCTCATTCACCAGTGATGGCAGCACGACTACCTCGCTGATGTCCGTCATGCAGATGCGGAAATGGCGAAGAGCACTCGAGGGATCGAACACGCTGCGATGCCTGTCGGGGACCGCTAGGCGATCGAAGCACCGGAGAGCATCCGGGTAAATCTGGTCGGCGTAAGGCGTGGGCTCCATGCCGCGGGAAGTCCGTGCAAACAGCGGATCCCCGAAGTGACGCCGCAGCTTGGCCAGGGTTCCGCTGGCGCGGGCTTGCGCCATGCCGAGCCTTTGCGCGGCCAGTGAAACACTGCGCGTCCTGTGAATCTCGACGAATACGCCGAGCCATTCGATGTCGAGCGTGGCCATTTCCGGTATCTCAAAACGATATGCAGATCATATCGGACAGCGTCTTTTCTATATAGGGAATTGGCTCGACACTACGGTCAGGAGGTGGGCATGCAGTTCTATCTGAATGGTTTCCGGTCTGGCGATCCCGGGCACAGCGATGCCGTCAAGGATGCTCTGCCCGAGGAGGTTGACGTTTTGATCGTGGGGTGTGGTCCGACGGGCCTGACCCTGGCAGCGCAGCTCGCGGCGTTTCCGTCCATCCGGACGCGAATCATCGAGCAGAAAGCCGGACCGCTGCAGCTGGGACAGGCCGACGGGGTGGCCTGCCGCACGATGGAGATGTTCCAGGCATTCGGCTTTGCTGAACGCGTCCTACGCGAGGCCTATTGGGTCAACGAAACCTCATTCTGGACGCCCGAACAGAATGAACCCGGTCGGATCAGCCGGGCTCGAGTCGTTCAGGATGTCGAGGAAGGTCTCTCGGAATTCCCGCATGTCATCCTGAACCAGGCGCGGATACACGAGTTCTATCTGGATGTGATGCACCATGCCGCGATGCCGCTGGAGCCCGCCTATGCACGCCGGCTGGTCTCCCTGAAATTGGATTCAGCGTCGCTCGGTGACCCTTCGGCCTTTCCGCTGACGGCGCGCATCGAGCGTGTGGACGGCGCGTTGGCCGGAGCCCCGGAGATCGTGCGCGCGCGATATGTCGTCGGATGCGACGGTGCGCGTAGCGCCGTCCGTGGCTTCATTGGTCGCACACTCAAGGGCGACGCCGCCAATCAGGCCTGGGGCGTCATGGATGTCCTGGCCGTTACGGATTTCCCCGACATACGCCGCAAGGCGGCAATACATTCCGCCGCTGAAGGCAGCATGCTGATTATCCCACGTGAGGGGGGGTACCTCGTGCGCATGTACGTCGAGCTCGACAAGCTGGCAGAGAACCAACGGGTGGGGAATCTCGACGTGACGCCCGAACACCTGATTGCGGCAGCGGGCAGAATCCTGCATCCCTACTCGCTCGACGTAAAAGAAGTCGCCTGGTGGTCCGTCTATGAGATCGGCCATCGCTTGTGCGATGGCTTCGACGATCGCCTCTCTGATGCCGACCAGGGCCGGATTCCTAGAGTGTTCATTGCCGGTGATGCCTGCCACACCCACAGTCCAAAGGCAGGACAGGGCATGAACGTTTCCATGCAGGACACCTTCAACTTGGGATGGAAGCTCGCTGCCGTGCTGACGGGCCGCGCCGCGCCGCGCCTGTTGAGCACTTATTCGGACGAGCGCAAGGCCATCGCCAAGGATCTCTTCGATTTCGACCACAAATGGGCTCGTATGTTCAGCGCGCGACCGAAGGGCGCGCCTGGCGCCGCCGAGGATGCGGTCGACCCCGCTGAGTTCCAGGAATATTTCATCCGGCATGGGCGGTACACGGCGGGCGTTGTCACCTGTTACAAGCCCTCGCTTCTGACAGGCCCTTCGACCAATCAGGATCTGGCAAAAGGCTTCGTGATCGGCATGCGCTTTCATTCTGCGGCGGTCATTCGCCTGTCGGATGCAAAGCCGATTCATCTCGGACACGCCGTGCGTGCAGATGGGCGCTGGCGGATGTTCGCCTTTGCAGATGCCGCGGCACCTTCCGACCCCGCCTCTCGGCTACGGGCGCTGTGTGCGTTTCTTGAGAAATCGCCGTCCTCGCCGCTGAAACGGCACACAACGGCGGGCGCAGACATCGATGAGGCCATTGAGTTGATTGCGGTCTTCCAGCAGGCCCATCGTCTGCTGTCGGTCAGCGAGCTGCCGGGCCTGCTGCTACCGCGCAAAGGACGGTATGGGCTCATTGACTACGAGAAAGCCTACTGTCCGGATCACAAGCAGGGTCCGGACATCTTTGATCTGCGGGGGATCGACCGGGCAAGCGGTGCGCTCGTCATCGTCCGACCGGATCAGTACGTTGCACACGTCCTGCCTCTTGATGCGTACGAGGAACTGCAGCACTTCTTCGGCGCTTTCATGACGGATGCTACGTCGCCGGCAGCGGTGATGGCCGCAGCCAACGCCGCCGCGCGCGCGACGCCAGCTGGCTAGCCCAGCCTCAGTGTGTACTTCGCCGGGGCATCGCAATTTGGGTCTCGACCTCTATTCGTCAATCGCTGGAACTCCCACCGAAAAATCCGTCGCGATGTTTCAAAGCAATAGTTCCGGGTCCCCGTGTATTGCGCTATGTACACTCCGCGGACATCTGCCGTCAAAGCATTGTGTTGTCGAGGGCCCCGGCGTTCATTGGCGCGTCTCAACAAAAAAATTGCTGTCTGCGTCCACGATTTGTTTGAAATCCGAGCGCCAACGACAGCAGGGACGCATTTTATTTTTATAAAGGCTGGCTCAAGGGGGGAACGATGAGTGATTCAGTGGCAGTTCGGGGTTCATTGCGGAGTTCATTGCGGAGGTTGTTCGCATTGACAGTGGTTCTATCCGGAGTCAGCCCAGCGATGCTGGGGGCAACGCCGGCGGCCGATCAAGACACCGGTCCGGCAGATGCCCTTCAAGAGATCGTGGTCACCGCGACGAAATCGGCGACGAACATACGCGATGTGCCGATTGCGATTGCAGCATTCACGGGCGCCCAACTTCAAGACCAGGGCATCAGCAGTGTCAGTGCCCTCGCGAACTTCGTACCCAGCGTGAACCTCGACACATCGACCGCATTCTCGGGCTCCCGATCCGTCTTGTCCGCTTCTATTCGAGGAATCGGTTTGGACGATTTCGCGCTCAACCTCGACCCTGCGGTCGGCGTATACCTCGATGGCGTCTATCTCGCCCGATCCGTCGGCGCCAACACTCAGCTCCTCGACGTCGAGCGCGTAGAAGTCCTGCGTGGCCCACAGGGTACTTTGTTTGGTCGCAATACCATCGGCGGCGCAATCAGCATCGTGACCCGTGATCCGAAAGACCGTTTCGCGGCGACCGGCGATGTGACTGTCGGCAGCTTCAACCGGCGAGACGTGCAAGCCAGCGTGGATCTACCATTTAGCGATACACTGCTTTCCACGTTCACGTTCTCTTCCATCAAACGAAATGGGTACCAGACGCGTATTCCATATGTTTCTTCCACACCCTACGTCAGCGATGATCCGCACGCCTTTGCCCAATTGGGCTACGGATCAGGCAATGACCAGGGCGGACAGGACGAAAAGGCGGCGCGTGGGAAGCTGGTATGGCATGGCGACAATCACGTAACGGTCACCTTAGCCGGCGACTACTCACGCACCGACGAGACGTCATCGCCGGTTACACTTTTACAAGCATCGACGACCGGCACATTCAACTTGGCTTATAACGATTGCCTCGCGGGCCTTACGATTCCTAACGTTTCCAGTCCCTTAATCTGTGGCGCGCGGGCACAAGTCGGGACAGGGCTCTTTGGCGCCAACCTGAATCCCTCCACCAGCCGATTGACGTGGGGAAGTCAGTACGTGACTGGAAATATCGACACGACCTACGCGAACGGCATTAATTTCGTCCATATCACGAACTATGGCGGTGCGTTGACGACCGAAGTCGCTTTCACTGACACGCTCACGCTTCGCTCAATTACCGGCTATCGCGATTTGTACTTCGCCAATGGGGACGATAATGATGGCTCGCCGCTGCAATTCTACGAGTCGACCTATAGTATGTGGCAACATCAGATCTCCCAAGAACTGCAGCTAATAGGCAAGACTTTAGACAATCGTTTGAGCTATTTGTTGGGTGCCTACTATTTTGATGAGAATGGCGAGGAAAAGCAGGACGTGATTTTTGCCCAGGGACTGCAGCAAATCAATACAGATACGACAATCAATACAGGTACTGAAGCAGCGTTTGCCCGCGGTTCTTTTCAGGCGACGGATCAACTCTCGTTTACGCTTGGTGGTCGTATCACCTCCGAGCAGAAGAAACTGGCGTCTGACGCTCGTGAATTGAATGGCTACCTATATCGAAACTTTGGTTGCTATCCTGGCGATTCCGCCTCTCCCGTACCGGGTTTGGACTGCCAGCAATTTGTCAGCGGCTTGGGCAAGCAGGTATTTCAGGACAGCACGTTCGACTTTCCAGTGGCCGGCGATCCTAATCGTTTTAGTCCGTTAGGTACCAGCGAACGTAAGTCTAATGTTTTCACGTGGACTGGGGGCGCCGAGTATCATTTGATGGATAGATCCCTGCTGTATTCTTCCTATTCGACAGGCTTTAAATCTGGCGGCTGGACGACGCGATTAATTTTCCCTTCTTCCACTGAGGCGCAATTTGGACCTGAAAAATCAGCGACCACAGAAGTCGGCTTTAAGTCGAGCTTTCTGCAGAATCGATTGAGCACCGACGTCGCCTTATTTTCTACCCTCTATAAAGATATACAGCTTCCGTTCATTGCTCCTGGCTTTGGCACCCCAATTACGATGAACGCAGGCACCGCAAGAATCAATGGTGTGGAAGTGGAGGCCTCTGCCGTCGTAGTTCACGGACTTAAGATGAGCAGCAGCCTTGCCTATCTTGATGCAAGGTACACCGAACTGCAGCCGGGCGTGACGGGGATCACTCTGGGTTCTGATCTACCCAAGACTCCCAAGTGGAAGGCATCGCTAAACCCTCAATATACTTTTCCGGTGCTTCGGGGCGAGTTCCGAGCCGCGCTCCAGTACACCTATACCTCCTCGCTATATAACGATACCGAAAATACGCCACTGCTGAGGCGCCCAAGTTCCGACATGCTCAATGGATCGATCAGCTATGTGGCCGATTCGGGGTGGACGCTAACCGCCGGTGGAACGAATTTGCGCAATGACCGATACTTGATTGCGGGCGCCGCGCAGCCGTCGGTTATTGGCACGTTCGGAACCTACAACGAACCTCGCGAATGGTATCTGCAGCTCCGAGTCTCCCTATGAGTTTCATCAGAATAGCTGGGCGGGCTTCGATAGGGTGCGAGCATCCGGACAGCTTGCTTGGCCAGATGAACGATCAGTGAAGGGGTCGTCATCACAAGATATAGCCTATGCTCCAGTGCTCGTGCCGATGCGACTGATCGTCTCGATTCTGTTCGGGTGTCTTCCATTGAACACCCTCAGTGCGCAATCTCGAAGCGGTGCGGAGATCTTTGCCTATGCTTGCGCGGCATGTCACGGTGCTGGCAGCGCCATTGCGGCACCACGCCCCGAAGCGCTGAGGCTAATGTCATCTAAATCGATCGCCTCCGCTTTGCTAACGGGCCGAATGAAAGCACAGGGTGCCTCGCTATCCCAAAATGATCGCGTCGCCGTGGCGCAATACCTCGGACTTCCAGACTCTGCCTTGACCCTCCGAAGTTCCGCCTATTGTCCGGCGTCACTGCCACCGTCGCAGACGGACGCTGGTAGTGCGGAGTGGAACGGCTGGGGTGCGGGTGCCAGCAATCAGCGGTTCCAATCAGAAACTCAGGCGGGTCTGCGCCCAGCAGATATTCCACATTTGAAGTTGAAATGGGCCTTTGGTTTTCCGGGTGTGGCCACTGCCAATGCGCAACCGACATTGCACGCCGGTCGTCTTTATGTGGCGAGCGCCGCCGGCATTGTCTATTCCCTCGACGCAAAAAGCGGCTGCATTCACTGGACCTTTCAGGCCAACGCCGCCGCGCGCGCGACGCCAGCTGGCGAGCTGATCGATATGCAGACGATATGACCTTCATTCAAAATGCATGGTATGTCGCCGCGTGGCAGGAAAACGCCCTGAAGAACGAAGATAAGGTGGTTGTGGAAGAGGATGCTTGCCGACACAGCCGAAGCAGTATTCCTTAGCCGGGTACCCGGCGAAAACTCTGCAGATGACCCCTTAGACTTACCGGAAAATCACACAGCATGGCGACGATTGGCACAGAGCGAGTTCTGACAGTACATCACTGGAACCCGACGGTATTCAGCTTCACTACGACACGCGATCAAAGCCTGCGCTTCGAGAACGGCCATTTTGTTATGCTGGGGCTGATGGTCAACGGCAAGCCATTGATGCGCGCCTACAGTATCGCCAGTGCCAATCACGAAGAACACCTCGAGTTTCTCAGTATCAAGGTCGCCGACGGCCCGCTTACCTCGCGACTGCAACACATCAAGCCCGGCGACGAAGTGCTGGTCAGCCGTAAGCCCACCGGCACGTTATTGCTGCACGACTTGAAACCCGGCAAGTATCTTTACCTGTTGAGTTCCGGTACTGGCCTTGCACCCTTCATGAGCCTTATCAAGGATCCGGAACTTTATGAACGCTTCGATAAGATCGTGCTGATCCACGGCGTACGTTATCGTAGCGAACTCGCGTATCGCGACTTTATCGACTGGGAATTGACCCATCACGAATATTTGGGTGAGCTCGTGAAAAAGCAGCTGATCTATTACCCCACCGTTACACGTGAACGTTTTCGCTACCAGGGACGTGTCACCGAACTCATCGAATACGGCAAGTTGTTCACTGACATTGGTCTGCCACCACTCGATCCCAAGACTGACAAAGCCATGATCTGCGGTAGTCCCGCGATGCTCAACGACCTTTCTGTGTTGCTCGATGCTCGCGGCTTTCATATCTCCCCACATGTGGGCGAGCCCGGCGACTACGTTATCGAACGTGCGTTTGTCGCCAATTAGGGGAACTCTGATTTACCTGTAGTGTCTTAGTGAGCATGCGAGGTCATGCGATGCGTGACGAAAGTTAAAGCGCAGCACAACTTCACCGCCGCTGCCGATCAATTGACCGAGGTCTGCCAGAACTGCTCCGCGAAGTATCGGCCCGAAGCCCCTTCGGACGGTCTCGCCCGTGATCCCCTCTATCCGAAACGAGGGCTAACGAAGTGAAGCCGAACATGCTGACCGGCGCGCTCATGCTGTGTACCGCCTTGCCAGCGGCCGCCGACCCCGCCCCGGCGGCGACGACAGCGAACTCATCCAGCGCGCTCGAAGATATTACCGTGACTGCCGAGCGGCTTCGGCTGATCGGCAACGCCACCACGGCCAGTGAGGGCGTGGTGGTCAATGACGAGCTGGTCCTCTTACCGGCCTACCGCCCCGGCCAATTGATCGAGACCGTTCCCGGTCTGGTAGTCACCGTGCACAGCGGCGAGGGCAAGGCCAGCCAATATCTGATGCGGGGCTACAACTTGGATCACGGCACGAATCTGGCGACCTTCGTCGACGGGTATCCGGTCAATGAGCCGAGCAACGCGCATGGTCAAGGGTACACGGACCTAAACTTCCTGATTCCTGAACTCGCCACCAACATCAGCTATACGAAGGGCACGTACTACGCGGACGAAGGGGACTTCGCGTCGGTCGGTTCCGTCCATATCAATTATCTTGACTCCGTCCCGGATCAGTTCTCCATGACCAGCGGCACTTACGGTTTTCAACGTGTCTTTAGCGCCGAATCAACCCAGTTCGCCGACGGCAACTTGCTCGCAGCGCTGGAATTGCAACATTACGACGGGCCTTGGGTCAATCCCGATGATCAGCGCAAGCTTAACGCGGTGCTCCGCTACAGTGTCGGCGACCAACACGATGGCTACTCGATCACGGGCTCGTTCTTGCACGACTTGTGGAATGCGACGACGGATCAACCGAAACGCGCCATCGCCGAGGGACTCATCAGCCGTTTCGGATCGCTCAATCCGACCGACGGCGGCATCGCACAACGGGCGATTTTGACGGGTCAGTATTACGCCACCATCGGCCCCGGTCAATTCATCGTGAGCGCCTACGCCGCGAGCAACTACATGACGCTGTGGAACGATTTCACGCACTTCCTGGTCGATCCGGTCAATGGTGATCAAGAGGAGCAGCACGAGAACCGCATGACCGTCGGTGGCTCGATCAACTATGAGTTCCCGACCCAATGGTTTGGCCGCGACAACGAACTGCTAGTCGGCTCCCAAGAGCGCTACGATTTCCTGATTCTGGAGCGCATACCAACGGAAGATCGCGTCGCGGTACCGCTCGCCGATAACCCGCTGGGAGCCATGGATAACGATCAAGTACGGCTCGGCAGCGATGCGGTGTACGCGAAAGCGACAACCCATTGGACCGACTGGTTTCGAACCGCGTTTGGGCTTCGAGAAGACTACCAGCGCGGTACTGATGTGGGCACAAATTATGGAACGGACAGCAAGGCGCTGTTCGAGCCCAAGGCCAACCTGATCTTTGAAGCCTCACCCACGAGCGAATACTACATCAGTGCCGGGCGAGGCTTTCACAGCGACGATATCCGCGGCGTCAATCAGGCGAGAAACACTGGCGTTCCGGGTGCCCCGCTCATCGCCTCGCAGACCGGAGAGGAAATTGGCACGCGGCAGGAATTCTACGACCGCAAAATCGCGCTTACCTTCGCGGTGTTCAATCTCGATGCCCAATCGGAGACCACCTACAACCCGGATGTCGGCCAAGACACCGCCGGACCCGCGAGTCGCCGAATCGGTTACGAGATCAATATCACTTACCAGGCAATGCGTTGGCTGGAGTTCTACGGCAGCCTGTCGCAGGATCGGGCCCGATTCAAAACATCCTATGACGACGGCACCGGACACCTTGGCGAGTACTTGCCGAACGCGCCATTTGCGACCGGATCGTTCAACGTCTACGTGAAGAATCTGGGTCCGTGGAGCGGCGGTCTAGAATATCGGTACCTCGGCGCCTTCCCTCTGTCCTCCGGCCCTTGCGTCAATTCCGCCGTCGCGACGGATTTCCCAGGCTTGAAGACGTGCGCCCAGGCACCGACCGCGCAAGGCGAGGTCTATGGGCACGGTTATGGAGAATGGAATGGAGATGTGCACTACTCGTTTCCGGATGGCTGGAGCGCGGGCCTCGGTATTTACAACCTGCTGAACAAGAAAGCGGATGCCATGGAGTATTGGTATGTCGATCGTCTGCCCGGTGAACCGGCGGACGGGGTTGCGAATGTGCATGTGCACCCCCTCGAACCCATCTCGGCTCGCCTGACGCTAGCGAAGCGATTTTGATGCAAGCTTTCATTCGGTGAAGTCCTTGCCGATCAACGCGAGATTTGCGATTTCCAAACGATTCTAGCTCTGATGCCGGGTTAGTCGGCCTCGCCGTACAAATGCTGCAAAAAGTGTACTTTTGATGGCGCGACGCATTAGAAAAGAGTCTGAGTCGATGCAGAACGCGCGGCGCATTCGAGTAAAAAGGGCGCAATGTAGCCAAGTCCGGTGGCGGTCCTTCCATCGGGCGTACTCAATTGCACGAGAACGGCAGCGCTGCGGCTCGGCTCCGCTGAAAAACTGACAGCTCGCTGATGGCGGGCGCGCTCACCTCAGGCGGCATCTGGGTTCGCTCCAGAAATGGCGGGTGCCAACACCGAATCGTCAGGCAAACCGATCGGCGAGTTCGTCATCATGCGTCGTATTACCCAATTTCCGCTCTGCACCGTTCGCGGTAGGGTTGCGCCTTGAAGCGCAACGAGTTCAGTGGCCTGAGATGGCCACCGTGGTAAAGCCTAGCCAGCGGCCACGTATCGAGTCTTGCGTGGGCGAGTGGTAACACCCACTGCGAAGCGTAGACAGAAAAAGTGCAGGCCGGAACGAAAGTGAATGGAAGGATTAACCTCGAAATTGATCGTGATCGAAGCAGCCGACCCTCTCCCTCAATGGGGAAGACAGAAATGCACGGCTTGTTCATGGCGAAAGCCGTGCGTTGCTTCCGGGGTTCTTATCCACGGCATGTACTTGAAGGACTTGTTGGGAACAAGGGAGAGCCTGTGAGTTCAGGCGGAGCCTGTAAGGTTGGCCTTTGCCCCTTATTGGCGCGCGACTTACGAACATGACTGGGGCTACAATTCAGCGTCGATGGGTACTTCCGGTATGTACGTGAAGTCGGGCCTGGTACCAACGTATTTCAGCAACTCGACCGATCACCTGACGCAGTTCCAGATGACCGGGGAGTACTACCGCGACTGCACTTTTGGCGGTTTGGTCAGCTTCGTGCGCACCACCGGCACCGCCGACATTTTCAACGGCGGCACCGGCTCACCGACCAACCAATACGAGACATTTGAACTCGACTACCTGCCCTGGTTTAACGTCAGGTTCATTCTGCAGTACAATGTCTACCATATCGTCAACAACAACCAAAACCCATTACTTTCTCAATAGGTGGCCGAATCCCAAGGCATCGGACAATAACTTTGTTTTGGGCCTATGGATGGACTTCTATGAGAACGCTGCCAATAACCGCGCTCATCGTCGCTGCGATTGCGCTCGCGACCACAACCGTTCGTGATGCACCTGCGGCGCCCATCGTCGCGCCGCCTGATCCATCGGCTTTCGATGCTCAGACACTGGTGAGCAACGAGTGCTCCAAGTGTCATGGTGCTACCGGAGTCAGCATCTGCCGGCTCTTCCCGAACCTCGCAGGGCAGCTGCCCGTCTACATCGAGACTGAACTAAAGCTATTTCGGCAGCATGGCCGCAGCGATCCCGGCGCGCGAGCCTTTATGTGGGGGATAGCTCGGGGTCTTACTAATGAGCAAATCAAAGGGGTCGCACGGCAGTTCTCGAGCCTACCACCGGTGAGAGGCACGGTATCGAGCAATCCCGCGCTAGCTGACAAAGGCAAGTTGCTCTACGAGAACGGGGCGAAGGAGCGTGACGTTCTGGCTTGCATTGTCTGCCACGGTCACAACGGCGAGGGCGTCAACACAAATCCACGGGTCGCCGGGCAGCCTCGAGACTATACCGTAACCGCAATTCTGCAGTTCCGCAGTCGGGTGCGCGAAAACAAACTCATGCAACACGTCACCCAAAAACTGACCGATGATGAGATCGCCGCTTTAGTTGAATATATTTCCACCCAGTAGGCCCATTGAAAGCCGCGGGTGTATCCTTGTGCTTGCAACTCCCGGGGGAATCACGCCATGAAAATCCCAATGCGTTATGGTCTTAGGATTCTCAGCGCTTCGGTCATCAGCGGCGCGTTGCTCCTTGCGCGACCAGTTCTCGCAGATTACACGGTGGAAACCGTCTCAAATGGCGGCACCATCGAGGGAGTTGTAAAGCTCAGTGGTGCGGCGCTCCAAATCGCGCCCATCACGGTCACCAAGAACCAGGACTATTGCGGTCAGTCCATTCCAAGCCCCGTGTACTCAGTCGGCAAGGACGGGGGATTACAGAATGTCGAGGTGTACCTTAAGGGCATCACCAAGGGTAAGGCGCTTTCAACCGACACGATCTCGCTCGTCAATGAGCACTGCATGTTCATTCCGCGGGTGCAGGGAGCGAACGTTGGTCAGCAAATCAAGATCTCCTCCAACGATCCGGTTCTGCACAGTACGCATCCGCAAAACGCGTCAACCAACGCCACCATCTACAATATTGCCCTGCCGTTTAAGGGATTCTCGGTAACCAAGCCGTTGCCCGCAATCCCGGAACTGATCAAAGTCAAATGCGATGCGCACGAATGGATGCACGCGTGGATTTGGGAGCTCGACAATCCCTACTTCGCGACGACCGGGGATGACGGGCACTTCACGATCAAAGACGTGCCGCCAGGCACCTACACACTCGTCGCTTGGCACGAGGCTGCCGGTGAGAAACCGATCTCGGTCACGGTGTCTGCTGGCAAAACGGCGACCGTAGACATCCAACTCGCGGCCACAAAGACCCCCTGAACGATTCGAGGTGCAATGATGTCCAGACGACTGTTTAGGGTAGTAGTGCGCTTTGGCCCGTGCGCGTTGGTCTGAGTCTCGCCTTGTCGGGACCCCGGCGATACCTGCTTTTTCGCGCACAGATGCGGCTTGCATTGCACAACTTGGCATGAATCCTAACTCGAGCTCAACGAGTTGGCGGGACTTTGCGCCCTGATGGTTATTGGTTGCCGCTCGGCATGATTGCAATGTCGACTCGTATCGCGACGCTGCTCCCGGCCCTGATCACGCTGTTGATCATAGCGCGCGTGGTTTTGGCACAGGACGACGTGGGAGACGTGCATCAGGGGAAGGTCGTCTATGAGCAGTATTGCGCCCTCTGCCATGGAGAACAGGGCGACGGCAAGGGTCACTATGACGAAGATACCACCCCAGTGCCGCGCGATTTCCGACAGGGCACATTTAAGTGGCGCAGCACGCCGTCGGGCTCGTTGCCGACCGACGCCGACCTTGAAAAAGTCTTGGTCAATGGTCTGTTTGGCACGTCCATGTCGAGCTTCTCTACTTCGTTGACCCACCGGCAAAGGCTCGATGTCATCGCCTACATCAAGACGTTCTCGCCACGCTTTGCGACCGAGAAGCCCGAGGCGCCGATTACCATTTCGCCTGAGCCTGCGTACACGGCCGAATCCGTAACCCGCGGCAAGGCCGTATACCAAAAGTTCAACTGCGCCCAATGCCATGGTGACGGGGGTCAAGGTGATGGTCCGTCTGCAGATGATCTCAAGGATGATTGGGGCAACGAGATCGTGCCGTATGACTTCACCGAAGGCCACCTCAAATGCGGCAACAACGGATCCGACATTTACCGAGTGTTCGTTGCCGGCCTGAACGGCACACCGATGCCTTCATTCGCCGACTCAATAAGCCCCGCCGAGGCTTGGGATCTGGTGCATTTCATACAGAGCCTGAGTCCGGACTACCCGAAGAACGTGACCGGGACGCTACCTACACCCATCGGCAAAGGCGCACCGTGAAACAGGAAGACCAGCACGAAGACGGCTCAGGCGCTGCGAATTCTTCGGCCGTAGCATAGAGGCCCGGTTGGTTCGAAGCGGAAATGGAATCTGCGTCACAGCTCATTCTAAATAATGTCGTCCGGGTTCGCAGTCCACATAATGATCCAAACCATAACATGACCCATGCCAATTGCAGCCTTATTGATCTTGTGGTCGAGGTATCAATGCGGACTCCGGCATTACGAAGAAGCAGGAGGAAGCGGTGAGCGCTGAGCCGTTGTCTCAGCATAGCGCCGCACCAAGCCCTATCTCCGCGCCGGCTGCGGGCGTTCACGCGCCCATCACGGTCTTGAACCCGCTCGTGGAGAGCGCTTCGCGATCAAGGCATGGTGCGCTTCGAGCCGCTGAAGGAAAGCCGGACAAGCTTCACATGAGTCGCTCAGGGAGCGAGCGTCGCGGCCAGCTGGTCACGGCGGCCATCGGTCTCGCGCTAACTCTCGCGATGGGCCTGGTGCTGCTCTTCGGCTATCGGCTCGTCACGCACATCCGTGCGAGCATCAATGCACTGCAGGCCGCGAGCGCTCTGCAAAGCTACCCCGAGGAGATCTCCGGTCAGCTAAGTGCACTGTGCGACCGTCTCGAGGCTCGCGCCTATTCCGGCCAAGCGCTCGCGGATCTGCAGAACACGGTCAGGCGTTTCGAACTGGATATTGGGCAGCTTTCCGACTCCGGAAACGAATCGCCGCAGCTCGCCCGGGCGCTCTCGCTGTGGCACCAATATCGCTCGGTGATCGATCCGGTCGTCTCTTTCACGGGCCAGCCCTACGTGGATTCCGCTACCGCAGACACCACGTTCTCGCCCGAAGGCCGTGAGCACTATGCCGCGGCGGAGCGCGCGCATCTGTTCGCGGCGGACAACGCCAAGGCATTGCAGACGCAGCTAGTGAATCTCGCCGCGACGCTCCAGCACACCTCCTCGGATGCTGCACTGCGCTTGCGCACCCTACTATTTGGAGGTGTGATTGCAATACTGATGCTGGCCGCGGCCGCGGCTTGGTTCCAGCTCATGCGCTCGCGGCTTCTAAGGGCACAGGCCGAGTTGCAGGAGACTCATCAAGCCCTGATGCGTGCCTCCCGTCAGGCGGGAATGGCTGAAGTTGCCAGCAATGTGCTCCACAACGTCGGCAACGTACTCAACAGCGTGAACGTCTCGGCAAGCCTGATCGCAGAGGGCATCAAGAAATCGAAGTGCGCCGGGCTCGCGCGTGCCGCTGCGCTGCTGAGCGAGCACGCGCACGACCTGGCGACCTTCCTGGCGGGTGCTCAGGGTAAACACCTGCTGCCCTATCTGCAGGAGCTTGCCGCGGAACTCGTCCGCGAGCGTGATACAGCTACCGCGGAATTGTCGGCGCTGCGCAGCAACGTTGAGCACATCAATGAAATCGTCGCGATGCAGCAAAGCTACGCCGGACGCGGTGGCGTAATCGAGACGCTCGACATTCGCGTGCTGGTCGAGGACAGCTTGCGGATGAATGAGGGGGCCTTCAGCCGTCATGGGGTGGTGCTCAGCCGCGACTTCGAGGACGTACCGCCGATCCAGGTCGACAAGCACAAGGTGCTGCAGATCCTGGTGAACGTGATTCGCAACGCCAAATACGCCTGCGACGAAGCGAAGGCCGGCGAAAAGCGCGTGACCGTCCGGGTTCGCGCAGCGAACGAAGCGGCGCTGATCTCCGTCATTGATACGGGAGTCGGAATTCCCAAGGAAAACCTGAACCGAATCTTCAATCATGGCTTCACGACTCGCCCGGACGGCCACGGTTTCGGGCTGCACAGCAGCGCCCTCGCGGCCCAGGCACTGGGCGGCTCGTTGCACGCAGAAAGCGCCGGTCCCGGCCAGGGCGCCACGTTCACCCTAATGCTGCCGTTCGCGTCGCCGGAGTCGCTCGATGCCAAATGAACCCGACCTGCTGACGCATCGCATCCTTGTGATCGACGACAATCCGGCCATTCATCAGGACTACCGCAAGATCCTCGTAGCCGACGGGAAGGCGCTGACGTCGGAGGCCGAAGCGGGGCTGTTCGGCGAGCAGCAATCCGACACCGCGCGCCCGAGATTCGATATGGATTCCGCGATGCAGGGTCGGGATGGCGTCGAGCTCGCGCGTGCGGCTCTCGCCGAGGACCGCCAGTACTCGGTCGCTTTCGTCGACATGCGAATGCCACCGGGTTGGGATGGGCTCGAGACCGTCGAACAGCTGTGGAAGATCGACCCGGACGTACAGGTCGTCATCTGCTCCGCCTACACAGACTACGACTGGCTGGAGCTCATGGCACGACTCGGGCACTCGGATAAGCTCATCTTCGTCAAGAAACCCTTCGAGCCGATCGAGATCCTCCAGTGTGCGAGCGCCTTAAGCCAGAAGTGGCAGAATGCCCGTGCACTCAAGCGCCACGTCGAAAGCCTCGAGCTGGTCGTCACCGATCGCACCAGCGGTCTCGAGGCGGCGAACCGGCAGCTCAGGCATATCGCTTCGCACGACGCGCTCACCGGCCTGCCGAACCGCCTGCTGCTCGATGACCGCATTGGCCAAGCCATTGCCCATTCGCAACGGCACTCACACGAATTCGCGGTCCTCGTCATCGACCTCGACCGATTCAAGCTCATTAACGACTCGCTGGGGCACCGGGCGGGCGATGAGTTGCTGCGGGAGGTGGCGCTGCGGCTAAAGAGCGCCGTTCGCGCCGTCGACACCACGGCGCGTGTGGGGGGCGACGAGTTCGTGGTCCTGCTCGACGGGCCCCTTACGCAGGCGGAGGCGGTCGAAATCGGCACGCGGGCGATCAAGGTAATGGAACCGTCCCTGCGACTGCTCGGTATCGATGTGCACATCTCCGCGAGTATCGGCATCGCGTTCTACCCGCGGGACGGGGCAAGCGTGGACACGCTGCTGGCGCGAGCCGACGCCGCCATGTACAGCGCCAAGGAGCGCGGGCGCAACAATCTGCAGTGCTATGCAGAAGGCATGAGTACGATGACTCAGGACCGCGTGAAGTTCGAAAGCGAGCTGCATGAAGCCCTGCGGAACAGACAGTTTGAATTGCACTACCAGCCGAAGGTCGACACCTTGACCGGTGGGGTCAACAGCGCCGAGGCCCTGATCCGCTGGCGGCATCCGCAGCGCGGCCTTGTGCCGCCAAGCGAGTTCATTTCGATCGCCGACGAGTGTGGCCTGCTCGATGCCATCGGGGAGTGGGTCCTCTTTGAAGCGTGTCGCCAGGCGAAGGCGTGGCAAAGTGAAGGACTGCAGTCCGTACGCGTCGCCGTTAACCTCGCACCCTCGCAGTTCAGACTCGACAACCTGGTGGACCAGATTCGCCGGGCGCTGGAAGCGTCTGGCTTGAATCCGCAGTTGCTCGAGGTCGAACTGACCGAAAGCGCGGTCATGAGCGATGCTGAGGAGTCGATTCAAATACTGGAGACGATCAGCCGCATGGGGGTATTGGTATCGGTCGACGACTTCGGCACCGGTTACTCGAGTATGAGCTACCTGCGCCGCTTTCCAATCGATAAGTTGAAAATTGACCGTTGCTTTGTCGATCAGATGACTCGCCGCCCGGAGGATGCGTCGATCGTGCAGGCGATCATTTCACTGGCACACAGCCTGCACCTCAAAGTGATCGCGGAGGGTGTGGAAACACCAGAGCAGCTCGCCTTGCTGACGGAACTGGGATGCGATCAGTACCAGGGATTTCACTTCAGCCCGGCGTTGGAGCCGACGCAGTTCTTTGCGTTCGTCAAACAAACGAGGGCCGACGCGCGAAGACTCACTGATGACGAGTCGGCGCGAACGCACAGCAAGCTGGCCGTCCTGGCGCACCGCTGAGACCCCGTGGACCGGTTGCAACGCTCATAGCCTTACTATCGCAACCGGGAACGTGAGGGATTTTCAGAGGCCAGGGATCAAGGTGTTTGATCCGTTTGCTGAAGGTTAGTAAGAGCGCATCAGTCAACCGGCGTGTGCCGTTTTGTGCCCCGGCGCATGATCGATCCCCGTACCTCACTGGCGTGTATCGTATCGAGCCAATTCAAGGGGGTGGATCCGGGTAACTCAGCATTTTTATGGCAGTATGTAGAGTGTGCAGATGCCATGTTGCTAAGGGCTTTTTGACTCTCGGACGACGCTTCTTCGAACCGGGTGGTCGGACCTGTTGAATGTATTGACAATGTCGGTACAAATAATTAGGCTATTTTGTGAGGAGATTTATGGCACAACCGGTTCGAAAGAATGATGTTATTCAGATTCGGGCATCCGCTGAGACAAAGGCGGTGTTGAACCGAGCGGCAGCGCTTCGCGGTCAAAAGCTCTCTGAGTTCATGTTGGACAGCGCCCGGCGTCAGGCGGAAGAGGCAATCTTGGATCAGCGAATTTTCTTCCTGGATGCCAAAGCGCACGAAAGGTTTTTAGCTTTGCTCGATTCACCGACAAAGCCGAGTAAGCATCTCAAGTCACTGATGAGCCGTCGTCCCGCTTGGGAAAAATGAATGCGAGTCGGCGAGATTTTTCACTGAGCGCCGCGCATGAGCCAAAGTCTAATCCTGGCGCCGGAGCGGCTGCACGCGCAGCACGACGTCTCGCAATTCGACAATGGAAAGCATCCTTCGCTGGACGCATGGCTCAAGAATCGGGCGCTTGCGAGTGAAGGAATGTCTGCCAGGACCTATGTCGTTTGCGCGCGCGATGCGCCGCGGCGCGTAGTGGGTTACTACGCGATATCAACCGCCATGGAGCAGCGAATTTCGTTGCCGAATGCCAAGATCCGGCGAGCCATGCCCGACCAGGTGCCTCTGTTACTCATCGGCCGGTTGGCCGTCGATCGGGAGTACCAGGGCAAAGGACTTGGCGCGGATCTGTTGTTCGACGGGGTCAGACGATGCCTTGAAGTGTCGGAGATCGCTGGTGTACGCGCAATTATTACTCACGCCATTGATGACGGTGCGGTTCGCTTTTACCAGCATCATGGGTTTCTGCGCTGTCCGCTTGGCGATCGCGTCATGCTCCTGCCGATCGAGGCCGCGCGAGGGCTGACGTGAGCGAATGTCTTCGATCTCGCCGGTACAGACGCCGCAGCTTCGAGTTGATCAGGACCCGGAACTCGTCTCCCCGCATTGCGATGCGTATATCGCGGTGATCGATACCGCGGAAGTCGTGGCGCGCGACTTCTCGACAAACTGCGCCGCGAGGAACTGATCCCCTTAGGCTCGCGGATCCGCACGCGCCTCGCCACCCGTCTTTCCCGACATGCCCGACGAGGCCACAGTCCTTTCGTTTCGCACGGGGGCTTGAGTCCTGGATCTTCTCCGGTTCGCCGCGCGGCGGATCGCCAAGATGGATTGCATCAATCTTGCGCGGCTCGATTGAGTGCACGGCGGTTACTCACACGGGGTCTTATTTAGTTGAACGGCGAGCCGAGCGACGAGATCCGATTGCGGACCGATCACGTTTCTTTTCATTCTCTCTCTCTCTTATACACGATACGCAAGCGCCTCAAATGTCATTTGGCTGCGGTACGATTCCGCTATGTTCGCTACCGCACAGAGAGTACAGTTGCGCGGGGAGAACGATGTCGAGCGCTCGGAAGGGCATCGAGCAAGTCAACACAGGGATCTCACCGGATGTCGAGCAACCTCGTTCCCGTGGTCGGTGCGCTGCAGAACAAGCTGCTGGCGGCGCTTCCAGCAGCCGACTGGAAGCGCGTGAAACGGTATCTGTGTTTCCTAGAGGCGCCAGCCGGCAAGACTCTATGCGAGCTCGAATCGCCGCTCGAGTACGCCTACTTTCCAACCACTTCGATCATTTCAATCCTGCATGTGGCGGGCGACGGGGCCTCGACCGAAGTGGCCACGATCGGCAATGAGGGTCTCGTCGGGGTGAGCCTGTTCATGGGCGTTGGAGCGCCGGCGAACCGAGTGGTCGTTCAGAACAAGGGCCGCGTTTACCGCCTGGAGAGGGAAATTCTCCAAGATGAATTCAGCCGCGGTGGCGCAATGCAGCATTTACTCCTCCGGTACACCTACGCGTTGCTCATTCAGGTGTCACAGACGGCGGTCTGCAATCGGCGCCATTCCATCGATCAGCAAGTGTGCCGCTGGTTGCTGCTGAGCCTCGATCGGCTCGCTTCGGTTGAACTGACGATGACACACGAACTGCTCGCGAACACGCTGGGGGTGCGCCGCGAAGGAATCACCGAGGCGGCCCATAAGTTGCAAAGTGCCGGCCTCATCGCCTACCGGCGGGGTCGTATCACGGTTGTCAATCGCAGCGGCGTTGAAGCCCACTGCTGCGAGTGCTACGGCGTGGTGCGCCGCGAATACGATCGCCTGTCACGCCCCTCTGCCTATACGGTGTATGGAACGCCGCACGGTGTGTCGCCGCAGACCGTCTTGGCACCCGCCGAGCCAAATTAGAATGCGTATAGCCCCGCCCGATCTCGCCGGCTTCGCGCTCAATGCCGCCCCGGATGCGATGATCATCATCGATGCCGGCGGCATCATCCGCTCTACCAATCGGCAGGTCGCCGCCCTGTTTGGGTACGAACACGACGAAATCATCGGCCAGAGCATCGAGCTGCTGCTACCGGAGCGTTTTCGGGCCCAGCACGTCGGACATCGCCAGAGCTACATCAACAATGTGCGCGTGCGCCCCATGGGGCAGGGGCTTGAATTGTTTGGACGGCGCCGGGACGGCACTGAGTTTCCAGTCGAAATCAGTTTGAGCCCGATTGACGACATGGGTAGAACCCTAGTCGCCGCCGCCATACGCGATGTGACCGAGCGCAAACGGGTCGAGACGGAGCTCATCGTGACGCGCGAGGCCGCCGAGGCCGCGCGAGAACTTGCCGATCGGGCCAACCAGAGCAAGAGCCGTTTTCTCGCCACCGCGAGTCACGATCTGCGTCAGCCGCTGCAGACGCTCGAAATGCTCAACGGCACCTTGCGCCGGCGCGCGACCGACCACCACTCAATCGAAGCCCTGGCGCAACAGGAGCAAGCAATCGGAGCCATGTCGAGACTGCTCAATGCCTTGCTCGACATCAGCAAGCTCGAGTCCGGAGCGATCAAACCGGAACCGGCCGATTTCACGGTGGCCGCAATTTTCGAGGAGCTGCGCCTGGAATTCGCGAGCATTGCAGCCAATAAGGGCCTCCGGCTCGAAATCGAAAGCTGCAACGCCGCCGTTCACAGTGATCCCTCGCTGGTAGAGCAGATCTTGAGAAATCTGGTCTCGAATGCCGTCAAGTACACGCGTGAAGGCTGGGTACGCTTGCGTTGCCTGCACCAAGCGGCGGTAGTTCGTATCGAGGTGCTCGACTCGGGTATCGGTATTCCGCCGGATCAGCTCCCCTACATCTACGATGAGTTCTATCAGGTTGGCGTTCCGACCAACGTGTCGCGCGATGGCTATGGTCTGGGCCTCTCCATCGTGCAGCGCCTGGTGAAGCTCCTCACACTCAAACTCGACGTGCACTCCGAGGTGGGCAAGGGCTCGGCGTTCTCGCTCGTCCTTCCGGCGAGCAGCGGCCACGATGTCACGGCCCGGCCAGGGTTTGTGGAATCGTTTGTCCATGGCCCGCAGCAGATCGGGGAAGTGCGCGTTTTGCTGGTGGAAGATAATGAGTCGGTGCGACGCGCAACCTGCTTGTTGCTCGAGTTGGAGGGCTACCATGTCACACCGGTCGCGTCGCTCTCGGAAGCGCTGCAACACGTTCAGCAGGGTCGTGGGGTCGATCTGCTGATCAGCGACTATCACTTGAACGACGGCGAAACCGGTACTCAAGTCATTGCGACGTTGCGCGAAAGACTGGGTATCGCGTTGAAAGCTGTCCTTACGACGGGCGATACCTCCTCCGCGATCCAGCAACTGCCGCGCGATCCCTACCTGCGGATTACGAGTAAGCCCATCAAGGCAGATGAGCTACTGACCCTGCTCCGTGCGCTTCTCGCTACTGCTTGAGCTGTCGCGGACTGGATGGACGATGATACCGAAGGATTTGCGTTCGCGGCCCACTGCGCTGGCGCCAGTCCGCTCGCCGCGTCGGTCTGGCTGCTGCTGAGCCGCCTGGGTGTGCTCGGCGCGGTGGCTCGCCGCCGCCGCGTTGGTGGAGTGATCGCTCAAGCTGCGTCAACCGGCCCAAGTCGTGCATAATCATAATTGGGTGATCAAGCGCAAGAAGGATGGCCCCCCAGCACGACAGGCGGACGCCCTCAACAACTCTGGAACGAATCGAGGAAACAACATGAATTCACTCAAGATCGCCGCCCTTGTGCTGATAGTGGTCGGTATTCTGGGCTTGGCGTACGGCGGATTTAGCTACACCAAGGAGACCCATCAGACGAAGATTGGACCCTTCGAGATGTCAGTGAACGAGAAAGAAACGATCAACATCCCCGTGTGGGCGGGCATTGGGGCGATAGTGCTCGGCGGGGGATTGCTGTTCGTGGGCGGCAGAAAGACCTAGGCAGAATGTCGGTCTAGCACCGCGAAGATGAATACTATGCTGAACGGCACACGTGCAGCGGCGGGGCAATGCCGCTAACAGTGGCCCGCCGCATCGCTGTCGCCGAATCTTAGCGGCCGCGGGGCGCGATTGCCGCGCCGTTTTCGCCGCCGATAACGATTTCAACTCGGCGATTCAACCGCCGTTCCGATTCCCGCTCGCTCTCCAGCACACCGGAATCGGTAGTGGGAAGTCCTTGACCGGCGGTTAGCGCAGCCCGAGGTCGCTTTCAGCTGCCAACCAGTCCTCGAGATCGTGCCCGGGCTCGAAATGTCGTAGCTCAGCACGGTGATAGGCGGCCTCGGCGATTTTCGCGTGACGGCGCTCGGCCTCCTTCGAGGCGGTATCTCCCGCCAGATTGACATCCACCTCGTTTGCCAATTCTGGAGAAGTGCCGGGTTCCGCACGCAGATAGTCAGATAGATGCTCCAGTAGACCGCACACGTTATCGGCTACGTCGTCAACACGACGCTCGATTTCTCGATCTAGTGCATCGCGCAGTTTGGCCAGCTCGTTTGCCACAAATTCATCGGTGTTAGCCAATGCTTGATAAAAAGCAGATGTATCTGCCTTGAATTTCTCAATAAGAGCCTCGGCATTGAGCCTCAGAACTTCCTGCGGCTCCTCCTCGTCGATGACGACCAACAAGATCTCATCCAATGCCTGTTCTGCCCTAATCATGCGCCTCTCCTAGAAGAGTGAATCAGTTCTAGATTTAATCGACATGTACTTTCTCCCTTTGGCGGATGAGTATGAGCACCCGCTGCCCCGGAATCAGATCGCCCATTATTTGTGGCGCTCCAGACGAATGCACTCCATGACGGATGGGGCCGCGAATTATCGGCAACAGAGACACTGAAGTCTGTACGGGATCGCACAGACACCCTGTCTCCACTTCCATTCCTGTTTGTGCAGTGTCAATTAGGTACCGAAAATATGCGTTCAATTACGGACAAAAGTGCGCGTTGACGCGAACATGCCGCGTTGAAATAGTGATGTCGCATTTATTTAGTGAGCGTGTGGGGATGGCCCCTTCGCCCACGTGGGCTGATGCGCTCTTTGACAAACGGGATTATACTCGGGCGTGCAAGACGCGGATCTGCGGACGGATTCGATGATTCCGCAGCTCGGACCGAGGTGCCGAAAATGAAATCCATCTATGTCACAAACATTCTCCTTTTCGTCATAGCCATTTGCCTGCTCGCTATGGTGTCGCAAAAATTGGGCCTGATTGGCGTCTCAAACGCTCAATCCCCGCCTATATCCCCGCCTATAACGTATGTAGCTGTCCTCGGTTGGAATGTGAAGCAACCGATTCCGGTAGAGGTACACAATCCGGGACCCGAGAACGATCCGCGCCCGTTGCTAACGAAGCCGCAACCTTAGATCAGCGCGGTCGCCCATACTCCGCGCTCGCTCCGCTTCCCAGGGACTCGTTTGCCGGTATGCCAACGGCCGCTTCACCAACGTTGACGTTCCCGGCGCCGCTCGTGGGGAGCAGACCTTGGCCAGCGCAACTAACGCTGCGGGTCAGGTCGTCGGAAGCTACCTCGTCCCCGTACGTAGATGCCCGAATAGACTCCCTCTTGGTGATGCGATTTAATTTTATGTATTGTGGCGGAATCGCTGGGTGTTTAGCTATTACAAGTTGACCAAGTAAAGAGCCTTATTCTTCCTGTCTATGACCTTGGCGCCAAGAACGACACTAAACAATGGAATTTCGAATGTCGGGGAAATTAGGCGGCATCCGGATTTCGGCTCGCGCTATGTCGGAGCGCGTACCGTTGAGGTATGGCTCCCGCGGGCCTATGCGGCAGAGCCTAACCGGCGCTTCCCGGTGCTGTACATGCAGGATGGCCAGAATTTATTCGACCCGGCGGTGTCTTTTGGGGGAGTAACCTGGGGCGTGGCCGAGGTCGTATCGGGAATAATCGAGAACGGCGAGATCCGGCCGGTGATCGTTGTAGGCATATGGAACACCCGCCACAGGGGCACGGAATATCTCCCGAAGACCGCGGTCCACACGGAGATAGGGCAGGCGGGTATGGCCTTTGCTGATAACCCATTGGCGGACGATTACCTTCGGTTTATGGCCGAAGAGGTAAAGCCTTTCGTCGATGCGACCTACCGGACTTCTCCGGCGCGCGAGGACACATTTGCGCTGGGATCAAGTCGTGGCGCATTAATCTCGCTCTACGCCGTCACGGCCCTGCCATCGGTGTTCGCCGGGGCAGGCTGTGTCTCGACCCACTGGCCGGCAGCCCACGGCGTGCTCGTCGCCTATTTCTCCGGCGCGCTGCCAAGGCCGGGCGCGCATCGGTTCTACTTCGATCACGGGACCGAGACCCTCGATGCGAAGTATCCTCCCTATCAGGCCCGCATGGACGATGCTATGCGGCGATTGGGGTATACCGAGGGAAAGGACTGGATCACCCGCGTTTTCCCGGGAGCCGAGCATTCCGAGCGCGCCTGGCGCGAGCGGCTGCATGTCCCGTTGGCATTCTTGCTCGGGGCTGCACGATGAAGGGGCGCATGCAATGAAGCTGATCGGCGTACTATTCGGCGAGGAGCAGACATTCCCGCCCGCGCTCGTCGAGCACATCAACGCATGCGGCGGCGGTGAGATGCGCGCCGAAAGCGTCAAGGTCGGAGCGGTCAAGATGGCCGAGTGGTCGCAATATGACGTGATCCTCGATCGTATCTCGCACGACGTTCCATTTTTCCGCTCGGTGCTACAGAACGCGATGCTGTCGGGCACACGTGTCGTTAATAATCCCTTCTGGACAATCGATGACGATAAGTTCTTTAGCTATGCGCTGGCGCAACGAATGGCCATACCGGTGCCGCGGACAGTCGTGTTTCCAACCAAGACCCACCCGCCCGGCACTTCGAGTGCGTCGATGCGCAATTTGGTTTATCCAATCGACTGGCGCGCCGCCTTCGATTATGTTGGCTTCCCGGCCTACCTCAAGCCCAACGTCGGAATGGGCGGGAAACACGTTCATCGTATCGAGGACGAGCGGGAATTCTTTGAGATCTACGAGCAGACCGGGTCTATGGCGATGTTGCTGCAGGAGGCTATCGAGTTCAGCGAGTACTACCGCTGTTACGTGATCGGCCAACGATACGTGCGCATCATGCCGTACGAGCCGCGCAATCCGCACGAGCGCCGATATGAGGTTGAGTACGCACCGAGCCCTAAAGTCGGCGAGCGCCTGAACAGTTACTGTCTGGCGATCGTGAATTCGCTTGGCTACGAATGCAATTCAATCGAGTTCGCGGTGCGCGAAGGGGTACCGTATGCCATCGACTACCTAAACGGCGCCCCAGATGCCGAGCTCGCCTCCGTGCGCGCGGGTAACTTCCGATGGTTCATCGAGCACATGGCGGCCTATCTGATGGAGCTGGCGATGCTCGGCCGCGCGGTTTCGAGCGATAGCCGCTGGGCGCGTTTCATGGCTGGCGACATCGATCAACCCGCGGCGACTGACAAGATACGTGCACGTATGGACAGCGCCATACTGCACGTGTAAGCGGATAGGAAACTCGTAATCACAGCGTGGTCGATTTAAGGGACCTTTCTTATTGAGCCAGAAATGCGCAAGTTCAGAGCTTTGGCTCGCTTCTCCGTTTAATCAGCCTACCGAAGGTTGCGAGCGTCCGCTTCGGCCCAAGCATTTTGTCGCCCTCACTGATCGGAGCTGGCCGAGAGTTGCCTCCCACCTCCGATCCGGAGCGCGCCTCAATCGCTTTCGCCAACAGTTCTCGCCCAAGGAAGTCGATCTTGGCGGGGAGAATCACCGGAGCACGGGCACGGATATCGTGCAGTTCGGTAATGACGTCCCCACGGGCTCCTATCGCAAGCAATATCAGGGCATGTACCTGATTCCCTTTGGAGTCACCATCAAATCGCACCTTGGCGAGAGGTCCACCTTTACCGTGCGGATTGCGCGCGGCGTGACCACCGGGTTGCCGCAGGAGCCGGTCCCGATCGCGTCAACGATCGCGATTGCGCCACCGAGCGGCGCGAAGATTTTGCACATCGAAGATGATCCGGGCATAGCTCGGTCGATGGCGATGGTGCTGGGCCTTGAGGGGTACGAGGTCATCGCCGCCGCCACCCGCGACGAGGCACTAGAACACATCAACGTTCGCGGTCTGCGTCCGGACCTGGCGCCATTGAAAAACATATTCGCCGTTCCTGGCCAGCGCGCTATAGAACTTGCATTGCCTCCGTAGTCAGCGGAATGCCGAGCGAGTGCCCAGCCTTGATTTCATTGTTCGACACCCAGGCGGGCTTTTTTGCTCGCGGCGCCTATTCAAAGCGCCGCCCGCACCGAGCTGCGGAAAACCACAATGTAATAGTCAAGCAGCGAATGTTAAGGTACGGCCACTTTTCAAGGAGAGACCGATGCACAAATTATTTATCAGTTCCGTTGCTGCCATCCTTTTGTCCACCGCCGCAGTGGCGGGAGGCGCGACATCGCCGAGTTCCTCCGCAGCGCCGCCTGTCGCGGAGGGAACTGCGCCGTCCGGCTCCGTGACCCTTGGTGGTGGCGCGGTTGCTGCCGGCGTTGGATATGTGTGGGGGCCACGGGGTTCTGGATTTCGCCAATAATCACTACAAATTCAAAGTCAGGGGCCTTTCGGTAAACGATATGGGCGTTGCCGACATTACCGCCGCGGGTGAAGTCTACAATTTGACCAAGCTTTCGGACTTCGAGGGAAATTATTTCTCAGTCGCAGCCGGAGCGACGATAGCGGGCGGAGGTTCAGCCGCTTGGCTAAAGAATGAGCACGGCGTCGTAATCAAGATCCATTCGACAACCGTTGGGCTGCGATTCACCGTGTCCGTTGACGGCATGCACGTCAAGATCCAAAAAGACAAGGTCCAAAAATAGATAGCGGGACGGGAGTATGGACTGCGAACGCACTCCTGATCTTCACGGGTTGGGTCAGCCGTGTCCGCTGGAACATGCGCATCTCTTCTCCGGGCGACGAATGAGCATCGGCGCGCAGCGCATGGATTGATATGAGCGACGCTATGATGGCAGGTTGTTGAAAAAGGATGCGTTTCAAGCGTCATCCCGCTGGGCCGCCTTCCCGCGCTGCTCGATGAAGCGCTGGGTTCGGTGAGCCGTGATTTCGATCGAGTCTATGCCGAAGTGGTCGTATTTCGATTGCGCCGGAGCCGGGTGGTGCGATCGCTGGTGCTGCAGTGTTATGCCTAAGCACATGATCGGTGTTGTGTTCGCAGCGGGACACCAGGCCGCCGGTTAGGCCGTGCTGGAACTGCAGGCGGCGCTCGAAGCCGCAAAGGACGCCATCCCAGGGTCGTTCACGATCACGCGATGTCGCGGCGGTCATCAAAACCCAGTAAGACCAAACCCTCGGTCCCGAATATCCATGAAATCTTCAGGGCGATGTTCACCTCGCATTCGCTGAAGCTTGGGCGTGGCTCGGAATGCAGGGATTGTTCGTGCCGGCCGAAGGAACACACGGTGACAGTGGATGGCGGCATCTCAGTCGGAGCGCGCGCGGGTTCGCCAATGAGACTTCTCGATTTGTATCGTAGGATAAGGAATGGAATCGCGGCCACAGGATAGATCCGCAGGCCCGACCTGCATTCTCAACCGTGCTTCCAGTCACGTGGAAGCGGCCCGTGAGCGCCTCACCCTCATTGCCCGTGAATTCGGCGTGCAGGCGCGTATCGTAGTCGCCGGTGGTGACGAACTCGTGCCGCTGGCCGCACGCGCCGTGGCTGAAAACAGCCGGCCGGTGGTGGCGGGCGGAGGCGACGGAACCATCAACGCCGTGGCGGGCGCACTCGTGGGCACCGATACAGCGCTGGGTATTCTCCCGATCGGCACCTTGAATCATTTCGCCAAAGATGCCGGTATTCCCCTGGGCCTCGAAGCCGCCGTCCGCAATATCTTCACCGGTCAAGTCACCAAAGTGGATGCAGGTGAGGTCAACGGTCGCGTGTTCGTCAATAATTCAGGCATCGGTCTGTATCCGAGGATTGTCCGCCAGCGGGAGGAAGAGCAGCACGAGGGCCATGTCAAGTGGGTGGCGTTTGTGCTTGCAGTGGGGTCGGTTATGCGGCGCTATTCCGTGCTCAGTGTGAAACTGCGCACGGGCGAGACAGAGGCGCAGGCGGAGACGCCCTTCGTATTCGTCGGCAACAACAAATATGGAATCTCGGGCTTGGAAATCGGTAAACGCACGAGCCTGATTTCGGGGCAGCTATGGGCTTGCATGGCGCCCAGCATTGGTCGCCGAAACCTCGTGCGCATGGCGCTGAGGACGCTCAGGGGACGTGTGAGCGAGCATGAACTGAATGCCCTTGAGGCGCAGGAGATCTGGGTGCAGACAGAAACCAGCCCGATCAATGTCTCCACCGACGGCGAGGTCAGCTCCATGGACGCACCGCTGCATTATCGCATTCGCCCCCGCGCGCTCGGGGTCATCGTGCCGGCGGGAGATCCGGCCGCGAATAGCTGACGGCCGTCCCGCTGCGCGCGATTGCTCATCTTTCCGATCTGCATTTCCGTCGATTGGATCGCGCCATTCTACCGGCGCATCAACCGAGGCGGTCAGACGACCACGACATCCGGGCCGTTAGGTGCCTTACGTGATTTACGACCATGAGCCACATGTCACCGCCAGTGTCGGCATCGTGATCTACCAACAACGCGTCTGGTATCGTCAACTATGGGGAGCGGCCCCTCTCGCGTCGGAACTCTTCAGTGAATGGCAACGCGATCTCGGCAAGGCGCCAAAGGGCGTTTGAGTACCCTTTTACGCAGGAGCGCGGACCCGCCGCGTAGCCGACATCTGTGCGGTACGGTACATAATCGATACGCATATCCACGAATGCAGCATAATGAACGGAGTTGCACTATCGTGATAGCCGCTACGTTCCCAGCGAGGGTCTTATGTTAAAGATGCCGCCTTATGCCATGAAGGGATCCCATGCGCGGTTGGCCGACAGACGTAAATGCTTCGTGGCTTCATAGTCAGCGGTCCAAGAATCCTGACGATCAGCAGCCGTTTCGATATCCTGATCGATGATCAATTCGCAAGACTCGACATTCGACGTTCCGCGAACCGACTTGTCGAGCGGCTGGATGAACCTCTTTGTGGGCGCCTAGGTTTATGAATGAAACTCTTGAGTGCGCAACCAGCGAATCGCCATCCCAATTTGATTCCAAGTGGCAGCGGCGCCTGAACGACCTTGTACGCGGCGAATGCACCGAAGCGGATTTTCTTGAGGAAGTTTGGAGTCATAGGGAAGTGGCTCCGGATTCGGTATGGAACATCGTCGCATTGCTTGATCAGAGGTATAGGCGCGGGAAAATGCCGGTCGCGCTATTTCGTTCACTTCAGTCGAAGATTGCGCAGCGCGAATTGACGCCGCGCGACTATGGCATGACAGCCAACTTGCACGCCGCTCCCGCGTCGTTTCGTGTTGTCACCCAGACTAGGGTAGCGACCGGGGATACCTGTGTTCCACAGGCACTTGTGCCGGTAAAGCGTACCTCTACCACCGCTTTTGAACCTCAAGCGACGCCGTTGCCCCATGCTGCGGTTCGTTTGGATGAACAACGACTGCCGCCTCGTTTTGGGAGCGGTCACGTATTACGAGATCGGTACATGCTTGGGGCCCGATTAGGCAGCGGCGGCATGGGTGCCGTGTTCAATGCAGTGGATCGATATCGGTGTGATTTACTGGAAGCCGATCGCCAGGTGGCGATAAAAGTTCTGTATGAAAAAATAGGAAGCCGTCCTGAGGCGATGTCAAACCTGCGACGCGAATTTTATTGTGCGCAGACGCTGTCGCACCGAAACATTGTGAAGGTGTACGAACTCGACCAGGAAGACGACGTTGCCTTCTTCACAATGGAGTTATTGGCGGGAGAGCCATTGAGCTGCGTGATTGAGCGCATGCGTGTGCTTTCGATTCCCCGGTCGTACGCTTGGGCAATCATAAGGGACGTGGGCGCGGGTCTCGCGCATGCGCATTCGCGCAACGTCGTGCATGCAGATATAAAGCCCCAAAATATAATGATAACGACCTCAGGGGAGGTTCGCATACTCGACTTTGGTGTCTCTAGTGTGGTGACTCGAGAGTGTTGGAGCGCCGACCGGATTCGGAAAAATCGTTTTGCCGCAGTGACGCCTGCCTATGCATGCTGCGAACTGCTGGATGGACAACAAGCCGATCCGCGTGACGATCTCTACGCCTTGGCGTGCCTTTCTTATGAATTGCTCGCGGGGGAACATCCGTTTCAAGGCCGAACATCGACCGAGGCACGGGACCTCGGTATGGTGCCGGCACGGCCGCCAGGACTGACTCGACGACAGTGGCAAACACTTGGCCAGGGTCTTTCGTGGTCTCGAGAGGAACGGTCGATATCCGTACGCGATTGGCTTGTCCAACTGGGTGTAGGGCCGGAACCGGAAGGGCGATTGCCGTGCCCCGATGACCTCAGTACGGCGCCACGCCGGCGAAGGGTGCGGTCGTTACTGATCGTTACCCTATTTGCCATGCTACTCATGGGTACTGCTACGTTGATCTCGTTAAATCGCCCCTTGTTCGACAGAAAAAATAGTGCCAGTGATCCAGTTCCGAGGATTCAGGCTAAAACGTCAGGCAGCGTCGATGCAGCGCCGAAGGATGACATTTCGATATCGGCAAACAACGAGCCGCCGCGATTGACGTCAGAAGAACCGATCACGCCAGTCTCTTTGCCTACTGTTGATCTCGAGCCAGTTCTGCAGCCGCCTGCGCGGCCCTCAGCGCCGCGCCCAATGCAAAAAAATGCCAAGTTGAGACAAATTAGCCTCTCTACTGGTCGTTACAAGGTTCGCGCGGGCCAGAGCTTTGCTGAAATCCGTGTGCGTCGCCCAACTGGTTCAGATGCCGACGCACGTTTCATTTGGTGGACCGAGGCTTCGTCGGCAAAACCTGGCGTTGATTATGTCTCGCAAGACCGGGCGATCCGAGTGTTCTCGAAGGGCGAACGAAACGCGAGTTTATTCGTCAAGCTTATTCCGAATGTTTCGCGCAGCCGTTCCGAGATCTTTTACGTCGCAACGAATAATCCGGGAAATGCCGCTTCCCCGAGCGGTGTTTCGCGTGTGGCGATATTGCTGCCGGCATCCAAGTGAAGCGGTCTTGCTGATGCCGGGATCGCAATTCGGCCACCGCGCGGTCTCGGCCTACCAGAGTGCATGGTAGCGCCACGTCGATGCGTGGGGGCGTGGTTCTGCGGATTAATGCCAGGGATGAATCGACTGTGGCGAACGCGACCCGCGCAGCCGACCTCTGTGCGGTATGGTACATGCGGGATGGGTGGGTTCATTTATATCCTCCTGGTCATCGCGGTGGTGATGATTCTGCTTCAGCTTATCCAAGGACGGCGTTCATAAGCCTGCGGTTTGACGAAAGGGACAATGCGGGATTCCGCTCGGCGTGATTCGGTCTGCCACAGAACAGCGAGAGGGTGAACGAAAGCCGCCGGTGCCCGCGCCTACGCATGCTGCTGTCGCCGATTCTGAGTTTCGAGCGCTCACGCAGACATTCGCTGCGGATCTTCGGCAGGGCCGTCCCATAATGCTGTGGGGACCGCGCGGCAGTCGCCGCAGATTCCCGATATTGGCATGATGGGCATCTCCAAGTGCAGGTGCTGATCTTGGACACGGAGATGAGCTTGCGCGGCGTACCAATCGCGGCGATTCGGACCGGACGCCGCTAGAACGCCGGGCGGCGGACCCGCCAATTTAATTCACCCGGCGCATGCATCCAATTGGCATCGCCCTACGATGTAAGATGAATTATCATTTCGTCATACCCGTTCGTACTATGAGCATGACGTCCGCTGCAAGAGGTCTAATAATAAACGTCACGCGGTGGGCGGTGCGGACAGATATCGGCAAAGGTAGCGGAGCCGGACGGAATGGCTTGCGTTGCAAGGGGAAAGACATGGGGAATTACGCGTCGTTTGAAGGCGGCGCGCTCACCGCCGGTGCTCTGGGTAGGTTCTGGCGGCTAGCGGTCGCAAGAATGCTATCTGATGAATTGAGCCGTGAGGGGATAACACACGAAGACGTCAGCTACACACCGCGCGATCGCGAGCACTCTATTAGCGGGCGTTGCCTGCTCATCCGCGCACGCTGATCAGGCACTGGCCACGAACGCGGTCGACACCACGAATTTCGGTTCGGGGTCATTGCAGGAAATCACGGTCACGGCCCAGCGCCTGGAGCTGTTGGGCACTGCTGACACCGCGAGCGAAGGGGTGGTCGATGACCAGGAACTGCAGCTCGCTCCGCAATACCGCCCCGGTCAGTTGCTGGAAACGGTGCCGGGGCTGATCGTGAGCTTGCACAGCGGCGAGGGTAAGGCGAACCAGTACCTCATGCGGGGCTACAACCTGGATCACGGCACCGATCTGCAGACCGACGTCGAGGGCATACCGATCAACCAGCCCACCCATGCGCACGGTCAGGGCTACACCGACCTTAATTTCATGCTTCCCGAGCTCGCCGATCAACTCACCTACACCAAGGGACCGTACTATGCCAACGTCGGCGACTTCGGTGCGGTCGGTTCCGTGCATGTCGACTACCGGGACACGATTGAAGATCAAGTATCGGCAACCGCCGGCACGCTCGACTTTCAGCGCATATTCGCCGCAGGCACGGAAGCGGTTGGCGATGGGCATTTGTTGGCTGCCGTGGAAGTGCAGCATTACGACGGTCCTTTCGTGACGCCGGATGATGCCCGCAAGGAGAACGTCGTGCTGCGCTACAGTGAGGGCGACGATAAGAACGGCTATTCAGTTACCGCCATGATGTATCACCAGATTTGGACCAACACCACCGATATACCGATTCGTGCCATTACGGAGGGTTTGGTCCCCAATCGCTTCGGCACGCTCAATCCGACGGACGGCGGTCGTGCGTGGCGCTCAAGTCTGTCATTCAATCTACATGAGACGCTGGGCGACGGCCAGCTGACGGCAAGCGCGTTCTTCATCGACAACCAATTGCATCTCTGGAACGACTTCACGCATTACCTGGTCGATCCCATTCACGGCGATCAGGAGGACCAGTTCGAACATCGGGGTGCGGTCGGCGGTCAGGCCGGTTACACGCTGCCGGTACCGTTGGGCTCGATCGACAATGTGATTTCCGTCGGCGTCCTCACCCGTGACGACCTGTTGTACGTCGGGCGCTTGCCGAGCGAGGATCAGGTGCCGCTACCGGCCACCGATGATCCGCCATCGTTTTCCAACGAAGACCAGGTGTATCTGTTCGCGGGCGCGGCCTGGATGCAGGCGACCACTCACTGGACGTCCACCTTTCGCAGCGTGCTCGGGTTTCGAGAAGACTACCAACATGGCACCGACATCGACTATCTGGCCGCGTTGCACGAGGAGTCCGGACCCGGCTACACCGGCTATACCAATGGCGGCACGGCGCAGCAGGCATTACCCCAGCCCAAGGCCAGCCTCATCTATACGCCGACAGACACCCTCGAATTCTACTTAAGCGCTGGCCGCGGCTTTCACAGCGCGGACCTTCGCGGAGTGAATCAAGATACGAGCGTGGACTTGGGACTACCGCATACGCCGCTGCTCGCGAGGCAGGAAGGCCAGGAAGTCGGCGTGCGAGCTGACCCTAAGCCCAATCTTGCCATTACCGTCGCCTACTTTAACTTGTGGCAGCAGTCCGAGACCATCATTGACCCGGACGTGGGCCAGGACACGGCCGGCCCCCCGAGCCGCCGCTACGGCTTTGAGATCAACGTGACCTACCAGATCAATCGCTGGCTCGAGCTCTACGGTAGCTACTCGGGAGATCACACGCATTTCACCCACCCTTTCGACGACGGCACCGGACACTTGGGCGAGTACATTACGGACGCGCCGCTCGCGACCGGCGCATTGGCCCTGTATGTGACGAATCTAGGCCCCTGGAGCGGTGGCCTGAACTATCGCTATCTAGGCAACTACCCGCTGTCCTCCGGCCCCTGCGTCAATTCCGCCGCCGAGCACGATTTCGGACCTGGGTACTCATGCGCCAACGCGCCGACGGCACTCGGCCAGGTCGACGGCAAGGGGTTCGGCGAATGGAATCTCGACGCTCACTACACTTTTTCGCAGGGCTGGAGCGCGTCCCTCGGAATCTACAATCTTTTCAACACCCACGCAGCTGCGGCTGAGTTTTGGTACGTCGATCGTCTCCAAAACGAGATCAATACCTATCCGGAGGGGCGCGCCGATGTTCACGAACATCCGCTCGAACCCATCATGGCGCGCTTTACAGTGGCAAAAAAATTCTGACCGTCGGTTCAGTAATTGTCTGCGAGACGATTCGCCTGTCCTGGGAGGCTCCGGCAAGGCACCGGTGTTACGATCTAGGAACAGGCAAGCCCCATTTACTTGCCGAGTCGAGTCCGTCATATCGGAGATGCCATGGATCGATTCACCATATCGCTCGATGAAAACCTAGCGACCGCTTTCGACGAGCTGATCAAGGATCGCGGTTACGCTACACGCAGTGAAGCGGTGCGCGATATTTTGCGCGCGCACCTGCAACGCAGTGCCGAAAGACGTGACACACGTGGCTCTTGCGTAGCCAATTTATCGTATGTCTACAATCATCATGAACGAGAACTCGCCGAACGTCTGACCAGCATTCAACACGTCCACCATGACCTCACGGTATCGACGATGCATGTCCATTTGGATCATGAAGAATGTATCGAAACCATACTGCTCAAAGGCTCAGTCAAACGCGTGCGCGAGTTCGCCGAAGAGATCATCGCCGAACGCGGCGTACGCCACGGACAGCTGAATCTGATCAATGTGGAACTCGGAGCTGCTCATAGTCACGGCGGAGGTACCCATCGGCATTTGACGCCGCAACATTGAGCGTGCCAACGCACAGTGCGGCCGAGCCTGGCGAACCGCGGCCTCCATGGTGCTGAGACCATAATGGCCCCCCGGGAAGAGTCGCGAGGCGATGCTGGATGATGGCGTCGGATACTCACTGGTGCCATGGCGTCCCGTGATCGAGAAGAGGCTGGGCCAGCGCTCAGCGGGGTCGTGGACGGCGCTCGAGACTCCGAAATCCCAGTCGAAATCTCAGATGTACCAGTCGCATTCGCTTGATCGAGCTTTCCCAATCACGGGCGTTTGCGTCCTCGAACTCGCCGCATCGCGCGGCAAGCTCGAGGGCACGTCCGAGTGGGGATCAAAAGCTGTAGCTCACCAAGAACTTCAGCAGCACCGGTGCGACGAGCTGTCCCTGAGTACCTTCGGTGGCCACCGAAGGCGCGGCATTCGCATAGTGGTAGACGCGAAACTCCGCATCCCCATACACCTTCCATTTGCCAAGGTCGGCTTCAAGGCCCGGCGACAACAGTACCCGGTGGTAGCCGCTGTTGGGTGGATCCGCGTTCACGCCGCTGTCGTGTAGACGATTGGAGCCGATTACCTGCACCATGGCGGTCAGCGTGTTGTTATTTCCTAGCTGAATCCCTTGGTAGAGCAGCCCGGATGCGGCGTCCGTCTCGTTGCCCGGACGATATCCTTCACGCGAGTCGAACGCCCGCTGGAACAGCGCTTCGACGAACCACTTCAGTTGATCATTCCCGGTGAACCCACCAATGTGGTAGCCCCCGAGCAGCAGATCCGTGGTTCCCGTGCCGATCGAGGTGTCACGGTCGAAATTGGGATAGGTCCAATCACCCGTCGGTAGCTTCACGCCCAAAGAGAGGCCCGTCGACATGTCGGGTGAAATCCCCGTGTAGGTGCCGAGCAGGCGCACGTCGCCGAGTGCGTTGTGCTTGAAGCTCACGACATCCGGAGTGCCCGGACTGCCGATGTCGGTAGTAAAGGTTCGAGACCAATAGGGGATCTTCACCGACATCCCCCAATCACGATTGAAGTTGTAGTCGAGCCCCACGCCGCCAAAATGCGTCGCGATCTCCTTATCCGTGTTGTTGGCGGCGGGTGCGGAGTGCGAGCCGACCCAATTCTGGTTCTGATCCTGATAGTCGTCTTCCAAAAAGACCATGCCGCCGGGATGCGTCGGAATCATGGCGGCGGTGCCGACGTCGAAGACGCCGCAACCGCAGGCGCACGCCAGCGAGAATCCCGGCATAAGCGCACCTAACAAAGAGACGGAAAACAGCCGCTTCGCGCGGCCCGCCGATTTATAAACGAACTGCGTGGCTGGGCCACGCCCCGAAGTGGGTATTTTCATGATGCCCTCAGCTCAAAAGCCCGAAGAAATAGAAGCGATGCGTGACGCAAGCGCATCCATCGGCTTGCGTTACACACGGCGTCGATGTTTGGGATTCAGGCGGAGGGCGGCGGGCCGCGGGACGTTTGTTGGCGAGGGGGTCCGAACGTTGCAATAGTCTGGGTAACGGCGGCGGGCGGCACCAATCGGTCGTGTACCGCGCCACCCACGAGCACCGGCAGAGTGGGCAGCGGGGCGGGTCCTGCGCTTTGCGCGTAAGGACATGTGGGGTCGCTGTGGACGCCTTCGTGATGTGCAGGGTGGTCGTGACCGGGATGATGGTGGTGCTGGTGTTCGCCCGCCGACATCTCTGCATCGCATACGGCGAGTGCGAGGCCTCCGTCGACCTGTGCCAGCATGAAGCCCGCAGGAATGAGTGCCCGCAGGAACAGCCAGCCGAGGATGAGCAATGTCCCCCACCCTGGGTTCCTAAGGTGCCGCATCCCTGTCATGGTTGGCGCATTGAACTCTTAAACCGTTCAGATGCAGCATCTTACAGGAAAAGCGACCGGTCCCGTATTCGGCGAAACGGCCGACTCCGTGTGGTGCGCTCGCACATGCTGCAAAAGGGGAACGGATCCGGACGTGAGCACGAGCCCATCGGCACTGACGAACACGCCGGAGGTTCCGTGGTTTCCCTCGCGCACACCGTGGTCTTCTCGCGCCTTTCGAGCCACTGAGGCGTCAAATAAAAGCCGTAGCGCGACGCGATCTGATCGAGCGGAATATGGGAGTAGGGCCAATAGCCCTCGTCAGCGCGCGCGGCAAGCGATGACAAGAGCGCCACGCCCATCCACATTGCGATCACCGCACCGCCGACGGCCGTGACCGCGGGACACCATCAAGAACGTCGCAGTGATCCAGCGGCGCTGACTCAGTGTTCGAGAATTCCATCCCCGTGATGCCGCATGAGCCTCTAATAATGTGGGCCGCCGTCTCAAGCAAGGGAAGGATATTACCTTCATCCGCCGCACGCGAACAGGGGTGCCGCGAACACGCCACGGCCACCAACAAGCAATACCGCCGACTTCCGCCGATAGATTTGCGCAGTCCAATTGCGTTAGCATGATTGGGCGTCACCGCACGCGAAGCGAGATCAATGCGATTGAACAAATTTATTCTGATTGCGGTAGGCGCGCTCGCTCACTTGCTGAACGTGGCGACCGCTGGCGCCTGTGACTTGAAGGTGGAGTCGGGCTGGATTCGAGAATTGCCCCCGACGGTCACTTCGCTGGCGGCTTACGCGACGCTCACGAATACGGGTGTCAAGAGAGTGGAAATCACGGCGATCAGCACAAAGGCGGCGGAGATGGCGATGCTGCATGAAACTACGGTCAAGAATGGTCTTTCCCAGATGCGGATGCTGTCTTCTCTGAGTATTGCGCCCGGCGCCGAGGTGACACTGGCTCCCAGCGGCAAGCATCTGATGCTCACCGGACTGAAGGGGATGCCCAAGGCTGGCGATCACGTGACAATTTCCTTTACGGATGCATCGGGCTGCGTTACCGAGGCGGACTTTAGCGTGCGATCCAGCATGTCGAACTAGGTCAGGCGTACTCCGGCGGAGGGCAGATCCTGGGGCAGGCACGGTGAGCACGGACACACGCCAAGTGGAGTCGCGAAACTTAAGGCAAACGGGCGGATTGACGTGCCCGCACCGCCCACCTTGCCCGGCCTGCCCGCGGTTCGGTGAGCGCGGCATTGCCCCGGCTGCGCGCGGCGCGCTCGATGAGCTGGCGCGCGCCCACGGTTTGCCCGAGGTTTCGGTGATTTCCGGGCAAACTGCCGGGTTTCGACTCCGTGCGCGGCTGGCCATCCGGGGCCGGCTGGGCTCACCCAAGCTGGGACTGTTTGAGCTTGGTACCCACCGCGTGGTTCACATCCCCCACTGCAGTGTTCAGCACCCTTTGATCAATCGCGTCGCTGCCGTCGTGCGGCGCGCTCTTGTTGATGCTCAAGTAACCAGCTACTCGGACAAAGCCCATTTGGGTCTCGCGCGCTACCTGCAAGTAGTGGTGGAGCGCAGCTCGCAAACCGCGCAGGTGGTGATCGTCGCCAACAGCGCTACGCCGAAGCCCTTGGCAGCGTGTCTCGATTTGATCCGCGAGCGGCTTGGGTCAGAGCTGCACAGCCTGTGGTTCAACGCCAACTACCAGCGCTCCAATACCATCCTCGGTCCGGACTTCCAAAACTGGTGCGGCCCGGTAAGCGTAGTCGAGCGTTTTGGCGGGGCTGCGGTGCACTACCCGCCGGGCGCATTCGGGCAGAGCAATCTCGACATCGCGCAGGCAGTCATCGAGCACGTGCGCGCCCAAATTCCGGATGGCGCGCGAGTCGCCGAATTTTACGCGGGTGTCGGCGCCATCGGCTTGTCGGTATTGGCGCAGGCCAGCGAGATTCGAGTGAACGAAGTCAGCCCGCATTCGCTGCACGGGCTCGAGCTCGGGCTCGCTCAGCTCGATGCGGCGAATCGGGCGAAAATCTCCGTCGTCCCCGGCCCGGCGGGCGCAGCGCGCTTGGCGGCGTGCGGCGCGCAGGTGGTGATCGCCGACCCGCCGCGCAAGGGCCTCGACCCTGAGCTGACCGAGTATTTGGGCGAATACCCACCCGAACGTTTCGTGTACGTGAGCTGTGGGCTCGAGTCGTTCATCAACGACGCCGCGCGCCTGAATTCACACGGCAAGCTACGCCTCGGTTCGCTCACCGCATTCAATCTCTTGCCATTCACCGGGCACGTCGAAACCGTTGCTCGCTTCGACCGCACGTAATGTCCGCGACGACAAGCGTGACGGTAAAAATAAGATGGTGCGCAACTATCGGGATCGCTATGGACGCCGGTACCAATTCACCCCGTTCGCCGCCGTGGTCGCCGCTATCTCGCCGCGACGAACCAGGTAATTCAGGTGTGCCAAGCTCTCGCCCGTCGCAAGCGAGCGATGAAAGGCATCGCTTATTTTTTGCTGAAATAGCGCCTCAATCGCATCAACGACGCGTATTGGGCTCGAGAGCATATCGCGTAGCCTATTGAGCGACTCGAGGTGATGCGCTTCGAGGTATGCGAGCCGTTCATGCAGGCCGCGAAAGCAGTCATTATGAGATGGCAGCACGAGAACGTTCTGCGGCACTTCACGGCGCAGTTTCGCCAAGGAGTCCAGCCAATCACCTAGAGGGTCGGCGTCAGGTTCCGTGGGAAAAACGGAAATGTTCGATGTGATCCGCGGCAGCACTTGATCGCCGGAAATAAAGATGCCCAAGTGCTCACAGTACAGACACGCATGCTCCGGCGAATGACCGGTACCGACAACCACCCGCCAGCCATTCCTGCCGATCACGATTTCATCGCCATCGGCAATTCGTCGATAACTGTCCGGAAGCGTATAAATCGAACTACCGAAGCTTCCAAAGCGTGCTCGATAGCTTTCGATCTGCGGCTCGTCCCAGCCCGCGGCGCGATAAAATTGAACAGCATCATCCGGCGCTTCGCGGCCGCTGTCGCCTGCCAACATGCGCACCGACAAATATTCCAATCGGGTAATCCATAATCGACAAGTAAAGCGTCGCGTCAACCATCCGGCCATGCCGATATGATCAGGATGCATGTGAGTCACCAATACCCGCTTGACGGGTTTGCGCTCAAGCCGGCCGGCGAGCAGGCTGGCCCAGACATCGACCGTCTCCGGGTACCGCATGCCGGTGTCGACAATGGTCCAGCCGTCCCCGTCCTCGAGCGCCCAAATATTGATGTGATCGAGCCGCATAGGCAGTGGCATGCGAACCCATATGACGCCGGGCGCGACCTCCAGCGACTGGCCGGGCATAGGCGAAGTCGGGAATGGATACTCGAGAATTGGTTTTTTGATGCTATGTTCTCCGGATAACCCGCTAGATCCCTTCGAGATTCGCAATGGAAGAACGGCCCACGCGACCGTCCTGCAGAACCACTCCCTCGGCCCGCAAGCGTTTTGCTTGTTCCCTGTGTTGTGGGGATAACTTCGGGAACACTATACGTCCACCGGCGCCGACAACACGATGCCACGGGAGGTTGATATCCTCCGGCGCTATTCTCAAGGCGAATCCGGTCAGCCGTGCGCGGCCGGGTAGTCCGGCGGCTCGTGCGACTGCTCCATAAGTCGATACCTGCCCGCGCGGGATCGTGCAAACCACGTCCCAGATCGCCTGGATCGCGGGATTGTCCTCGACGCGCAGCGGACGTCGCGACCGCGATCTCTTAAGGCTGAGCGGCAGGAAGATTTCAGAGAATGCCTTACTAGACCGCGCCATGCGTCTCCCGTGCACCGTCTTCCCAAGCGTGCCACAACTCGCATCAATGGCGCAAAATAGCTGGGTGACCAAAGTCCGCGGATTCGTCCTTCAGGCCAGCTATCGCGTCGTCTCCCGACCTAACGGGCAGCGCGTTCCCATCGTCCATATCTATGGACGACTGGAGGCGGGCGGTACGTTCCTGGTGCGCGATGACCGGCAGCGGCCGCATTTCTTTATCCGCGCTGCCGATGCAGAGCGGGCGCGGGCGCTGCGGGTACCGGATCCGAAGGTCGCCGACAAGCGCACGTTTGACGGTGCGCCGGTGTGCCTGCTTGAATTAGACGCTCCTGCCGAGGTCCCCGGTGTCAGGGATCGCCTCCAGGCAGCTGGCATCGATACGTTCGAGGCGGACGTGCGCTTCGCGGTGCGCTATCTGGTCGAACGCGGCATCAAAGGAGGCTGTGAGATCGACGGTGAGGCTGTCGCCGGAGCCGGCGTCACCTGGGTGTTCGACAATCCGTCGCTTCGGCCCGCTGATGTGAAGGTCGAGCCGCGTGTGCTGTCGTTCGATATCGAAACCCACGGTATACCTACGCGGCTGCTGGCGATTTCAATGTATGCGCCCGGCATCGATGAAGTGCTCATCGTGGACGGCAGCGATCGCTTGATGCCGGATAACGCCACTCGCTGCGTTGATGAGTTCCGGGCATTGGATGCATTTTGCGATCGCATCCGGCTCTTCGATCCCGATGTCTTGACGGGCTGGAACATCATCGATTTCGATCTCGCGGTACTGCAACGCATCGCCTTGCGTGTGCGCCATCCTCTCTCGTTGGGCCGGGACTCGGGCGCGATTCGTATCCGCAAAGCCGACGGCTATTTCGGCAGCGGTCAAGCGAACGTTCCGGGCCGTCTGGTTCTCGACGGCATCGATCTGCTGCGCAGCGCGTTCATACGCATGGACGATTACTCGCTCGATGCCGTGGCGCGCGAAGTTCTCGGCGAAGGCAAGGCCATTTCCGGCGACGTGCGTGATCGCATCGCGGAGATCACCCATAATTACCGCCATGACCTCGCGGCGTTCGCGCTCTATGCGCGCACGGACGCAAGACTCGCGTTCGAGATCGTGCAGAAACTGAATGTCGTGCGACTCGCTTTCGCGCGGAGTCAGCTTGCCGGCATGACGCCTGACCGCGTGGCGGCCAGCATCGCATCGTTCGACTTTCTCTATCTGAGCGAACTTGAGCGATTGGGTATCGTCGCGCCCACCGTGAGTTCCGGTGATGCCAGCGTGTACGCCGCTCAGCAGGGCGGCTATGTCCTGGAGCCCGTGGCGGGCTTGCACTGCAACGTTTGGGTGTTCGACTTCAAGAGTCTGTATCCGAGCATCATCCGCACGTTCAACATCGATCCGCTCTCGTATGTGGTAGATCCGCCCCCGGACGCCGATCTGATCCAAACGCCGGCCGGCGCCTTTCGCCGTGAACCTGCGATCCTGCCTCGAATGCTCGATGAACTTTTCCCGCGACGCGAGGCGGCGAAGAAGATCGGCGATGACGTGGCGTCGCACGCGATCAAGATCTTGATGAACTCGTTCTACGGCGTCCTTGGCACATCCGCCTGCCGTTTCTACAACCCGGCACTTGCCAACTCGATCACCGGTATGGGCCGCGAAATCCTACTGTGGTCGAAACGGTGGTTCGAAGCCGCGGGTTTCAAAGTGCTCTATGGCGACACGGACAGTTTGTTCGTACATTCACACGGCGGCGATCCGGATCAAACGCGCGAACAAGGCCAACAGCTGGCCATGGCATTGAATGGCGAGCTTGCCCGCTACATCGGCGAGCGGTGGAGGGTAACGAGTCGCCTGGAACTCAAGTTCGAAAAGCTATACCTGAAATTGTTCCTGCCGCGCTCACGCCACAGCACGCGCGGCGCCAGCAAGCGCTACGTCGGCCTTCGCCATGGCGGCGACATGGACAACATTGAGTTCATCGGCATGGAGGTCGTGCGTCGGGACTGGACCGCGCTGGCCAAGCAGGTGCAACGCGAACTCTATCAACGCCTGTTTGCCGACCAAGCGGTCGATGTATACCTCGCTGACGTGGTGAGACGGGTCAGGCAAGGCGACCTTGATGAAGCGCTGGTGTATCGCAAGAACCTTCGCAAAGATGTCGAAGACTACACTGCCACGACTCCGCCGCATGTCGTCGCCGCCCGTAAATCATCGCAGCCAGTGGGTCGGCTCGTAAGCTACGTCATCACCACCGCGGGACCCGAGCCGATGGACAACATTCAGCATCCTGTCGACCGCGAGCACTATGTGCAAAAGCAGGTGAAGCCGGTGGCGGAGCCTGTTCTGGAAACGTTGGGCCTCGACTTCGAGCGCGTAATCGGCGATAGCCGGCAGATCGATCTGTACTCCATGTTCGGCGAGGCGTGAGGTTTCGCGCGCTAGGCGATAACCGCCCAATCAGTTCGCGTCTGGGTCGGGCATACGCCTGCCCCAGACGCGAAACCGCCAGCAGCAATCTCTGCTACCGAACATGCCTTGCGTGTCGGAACCCATGGAAAGCCACGTACACGGTCATATAGTAGATGCCGAGCATCATCGCGGCCAGTAGCATGAGCCACATCCAATCCAGGGCGTCTGCGCCCTTGCCTATATAAACTCCACTCGGAAGAAGGAGCAGCGCACCCAGCACCACCACAAAGGGCGCAAAAACGCTGGCGAGTACGACGCCCCACCTCAAAGCAGCCATGATTCCAGTCTTCATTTGCTTCTCCTTACTCGAAGGATTTTGGGGATCGAGCGCAACGCCCCAAGCAGCTCGCAGGCCTAGAATTTCAAGGCGCAACGCTGAAGAACACACCAGAAAAATACGCTCTAAAATTGTCGGGCACAAGAGGTAATGATAATTATTGGCATTTGAAATCTTGTGCATTGCGAGAGTCAAAAAACGTCCAACTAGCATGACGTGCGGGGTGGAGGACGCTGAGATGAAGCAGAAGGCCTTATTCATGGCGCCCATGACGACCTGGAGCAGCAATCCGGACCTGACTGTTTCCGCTGATGAATTGCGTTACTACGAAAGAAGGGCGAAAAACGTAGACTACGTCATCACGGGCTGTACGTTTACCCTACGCAGGCAGCAAGGCTTTCCACGCCAATTTTACGCGGGATCCGATGATTACCTGGATTCGCTCGCCGCCTTGGCCCGCGCCATCCATACGGGCGGCGCGCAAGCGATCCTGCAAGTGCACTCCCCGGGTCGCATGGTCAGCCCCGATCTGCAGGTAGACCCGGCGATTGACGTCGTATCGGCCAGTGCGGTTCGTCCCGAGCGTGCCGGTTATAAGACGCCACGTGTGCTGACCGGCCCTGAAATCAAAGCGATTACGCATTCCTACTACGATGTTACCGTTCGCGCCGTCAAGGCAGGCTTTGACGGCATCGAAATTCACGGAGCCAATACCTACTTGCCGCAGCAGTTCGTTTCCCCGCTTACCAACCGGCGCGATGATGAATACGGCGAAGATCGCCTTTTGTTTGTTCGCGAACTGGTTGACGCCGTGCTGAACGGGAGGCTTGCTGCCCGCAAGCCCGCCTTCATCGTCGGTTATCGCTTCTCGCCTGAAGAACGAGAAGACGGCGGCTTGCGACTCCAACATACCTTCGGATTGCTGGATGTTCTTTGTTCCCGCGATATCGATTACGTGCACGTCTCCTTGGAGCGTTATGACCGCACGTCCTATTTTGACGACACCCCTATCGTGCAAGCTTTGCGCGAGCGCATTCAGCAGCGCAAACCGCTGATCGGGGTCGGAAAGATAAAAACCCCGGATGATGTTGCGCGCGCGTTCTCGTTGGGATTCGACCACGTCGCCATGGGCACCACGTTATTGCTCAATCCGGATTGGCGCACGACGGCTAAGCTAAACATGGAAATTGCCGAGAATACCCTGCCATCCGATATTCCACCGGCTATGCGCCATATGTTGCTGACACATTTTGCTTGAGGACCTGGAGAAAAACCCGCACTGTGGGGCAACTTACACGCCACGGATCGGCCTAACACTTGCCTTATTTGGATCATTAACCCCATTCGGTCAGCAATGCGGCACCCTCAGCCGCGCCGCCGTTGGCCGCCGCTGGAAGAGGCAGCACTCACGGCAAATCGAAAATCGGCCCTGGTCGAAGCGACGGATTATCTAACCCGACTACACAATGCCGGACCGGTCCTGCAGGGCCTCCGAATCAGAAACTCTGCTTGTATTGCAATATCACCGTGAGCGGCTGGAGGGTCGCAACCTGAGGAATGATCGTGCCCGCCGCATAGTTTTGGTACTGCGCGTAGCCCACGTAGCCGATGTCGCCGAGATTGGGTTTGGCGTTGGTCAGGTTATGCACGTTGAGCGAGACTTCCGATTCCTTGTGATTAATGCCGAACCGCAGATTAGCTAACGAATAAGCCGGCCGCGTGGACTCCGCACCGTAGCCACCGTTGAGTAGCGCTACGCTGTCGCCGGTATAGCTGTAGTCGGCCGACACGAACCCGTCGATGGTGCTGGTGAGCGTTTGCGTGTACACGCCGCCGAGTGAGACGTTCCACGCCGGAGTTCCCAGAATGCGCGAACCCTCTTCGATGCCGATGCCCTGAATGCCAAGGGCACCCGGATCGGTGATCTTGGTCTTTTCATAGCCTGCGCCGAACCGCACTTGCAACGACTTCGATAGATGGCCGTCGATTTCGACTTCGGCGCCGTTGATGGTCGCGGCGCCGCCGTTGATGTCGAAATAGTAGCCACAGGGAAGCGCGACCTGCTGCTGTAGGTTCTTCCAGTCGATGTGGAATGCTGCCGCTGAAACCAGAAGACCCGGGTGCGGCAGCTGCACCTTGGTGCCCACTTCGTAGCTCCACAGAGTGTCCGACTTCAACTGGGTGATATCCGTCACGGGCAGATCCGCCAGAGAGCAGAAAGGCGCATAGGCTTGGGCGCCACCGGCTCGGAATCCCTTGGAGGCGGACGCATACACCATGGTCTCGTCCGTGGCCTGGTAGGAGATTCCCACCTTCGGGTCGGTGCCGGATTGGCTATTGTGTTGCGGATCGCTGGGCGTCGCCCCGAAGTTCATGAAGCCATTGGCCGTGTAGTCGGCTTCCTGCGAGAGCCAATATTGCCGGGCCCCGAGAGTCAACGTGAACTGCTCAAGAAATTTGTAGTAGAGCTCGCCGAATATCGATTTGTCCTTCTGTATCGCCGGGTTCGTCTGCGTCCAGATTTCATCGTCGGGCCAAGGGCCCACCACGGTGTTATTGACCGTGGCCGCCACCAGACCCGTAGCGTAGGTCGGCGGAATGTAGAACTTGGTATGCGTCTGCGAGTAGAAGGCGCCGACCGTGCCGCTGAGGTTGTGCACCGGATCGAACGACACGCGCATTTCCTCGGTAAGCTGGTCGTGGAAGTGCTCGCCGTCCCACAGATAGGGTTGGTTGGGTAGGCCACTGACCTGATAGTAGTTAGTCAGGACCTGCTGGGTGCCATAGGTGGAGTCCTCGACGTCCTGAGTGTGGCGATAAAAGAAGCTGCTGGAGGAGACGAACGACCAACCTTCTCCAGTGTATTTCAGGTCGAGCGACGGCAATGCCCAGACGTCGGAGGCGTGCGGCTGAACGTCGAAGGCTCGATTCAGCGTGTACACCGGCGTAAACGAAGGCAAGGGCGCGAAGGTCGCCGGAAATCCATGATCGGCCGTATTTTGGAACATGACGCGCAGCGTAGCGTCGAATTTGTCCGTCACTTTCAGCAGCGCCGCAAGGGAGCCACCAAAAGTGCTCACGGCTCCTTGATTTCCGACGCTGGTGCGGGGCACCGAGAGCAAGGGATCGGCGACGGCGGGGCTGGTCGGATCGGGGAACGTGCGCGTGAGATAACCCGCGTCATGATTGAAAAACAGCACTGTTCGAATTGCCAGCTTGTCCGGCACCAGTGCGAGGTTGCCGACGATGCTGCCCCCGCCATCGGCGCTGCCACCCCCGGATGTGACCCCGGCCTGGGTCGTGAAGCTGAATTCGTCCTTCTCGAGATTGGGTTTCTTGGTAATGAGGCGGACATTGCCGCCGAGGGAGCTTTCCCCGAACAGCGTCCCCTGGGGGCCCTTCAGTACCTCGATATTGTCGATGTCCAGCACCCGTGGATCGACCGAACCCGGCACCGGTGTGTCGTCTATATAAAATCCCGTCGCTCCGGCCGTCCCGAACAGGTTCTGGCCGGTGATACCGCGGATGGCAACCGTCCGGGCGTCTGCGATGCCGGTGGGACCACCGCCATAGCTGAAGGACACGTTGGGTGTCTTCGTCGCGTAGTCGGTAAAGGACTGGATGTTGTAGCTCTCCAGAGCCTCGCCCGTGAACACGGTGATGCTGACCGGCACGGTGGCCAGCGATTCATCGCGCTTTCGCGCAGTGACGGTAATGGTCTCCAACAACTCGGTATCGGCCGACGCTGACGCAGCGGCATCCTCTGCGCGCGCTCCTCCGGCATTCACCGCAATGCCGCAGACCGCAGAGAAAATCAGCGATCGCGCAAACAGGTTTCGACGAGGCATCTCCGCGCGTGCGGTCACTATTGCGGTGGCCCGGAATGGTTCTGTTGCGACCCCGCAACGGGATCTGGTAGTGATCTTGGTGTCATCAGCGCTAACGGCACAGGACACAATGCCATCATCAGTCATCGCAACCCCCTTGCTAGGCATGCAGTACACATATTCGTTTTATTGTTATAGTTATAATATAACAGCAAAGTTCCTGCCTCCAATAGTTTTTCAGCACGCTGACGCTTCCGGCCGGCGCAAGGGCGTCGCCCTCGGGGTCACCGTGAACGGCGACTTCCCCAGTGAACATGCCGCCTGCGCGGCCTCGACGGTTCGCGTTCGACGAATTGACGCTTTTTGCGATTCGGGCTTTTGCTTTCATTTAAGTACGATTAAGCTTTGCCGATGATCCATCGAGGGGAATGCCATGGCTTTTTCGCTCTACGCCGCCACTATCCCGTCCTACCGCCAGATCTTGGAGTCCGTTGCTGGCCTACTCGTTAGAGCGGAGACCTTCTGCAGCGAGAAAGGGATCGCACCAAATGACATCATTCAGGCCCGCCTCGCCGACGACATGTTGCCCTTCGCGTATCAGGTGAAGTCGACGGCCGTTCACTCGCTCGGCGCCATCGAGGGCGTGCGCAAGGGTGTCTTCTCCCCCGATATGACACCACCGCCCGAGAATTTCGCGGCGCTCAAGGTGCGAATCGCGGGAACGCTCGCCGCGATTGAGGCGATCGAGGCGGCCGAGATCGACGCCTTCTGCGGCCGCGACATGCGTTTTGCGTTCGGCGACCGCCATATCGACTTCACCGCTGAGAATTTCCTGCTTTCCTTCTCGCAACCCAATTTTTACTTTCATGCAACCACGGCCTACGACATCCTGCGCTGGAAGGGGGTTCCGATTGGGAAGCGCGATTTCATGGGCAAGCTGCGCACGAAGACGTAGCCAATGCCGTCGATGCGCTCCTGCGATGCGGAGGCTGACTATGCGTCCCAAATTCAGGGTCAAGGTGACGGTCAATCCGGACGGAACTTGGTCATATGACGAGGACACGGTGCTCATGGTGCGCGGCCGGGCGGAGCCGTTTCATCATACGGACCGCAACACCCTGAGCAGGGTTGGCGACCGGACGCCGAACCCGCTGGCGCGGTCGCGGCGTTGATGCCCCTTCAAACATTACTGTGATGTCGCGGACGTGGTGCGCCGATAATCGCGCGGACCTCGGCCGGTACGGCGCTTAAAGAAGCGGCAAAAATAGGCTGGATCTTCGAAGCCGAGTTCATAAGCGAGTTTCGCGATCGGCGCCGTTGTGTATGTCAAACGCCGGCTGGCCTCGCGGGCGAGTCGTGCATGGAGCACATCGAGAGCCGCTTGACCAGTGTCGGCGCGTGTCAGCCGGTTGAGTCCTGCGGGCGTCAGACCCAGTAAGCGCGCATATTTCGAAATGGGCCAATGTTCGCGGTAATGCGCTTCCACCAGCACGATGAAACGAGTGAACAACGCATGGTCGCGGTGCTCGGCGCGGCGTGCCTGCCGAATTCCGTAATCGGCAAGGCGCCAGAGGACGGCTCGAGCGAGCCACAGAGGGATCGGCGATTCAGCGCCATACGGCGAGGCGCATTCCGCGGCAAGCTCCTGCACAAGCGCCGCAAGTCGTTCCGCCGGTTCGGAACAACTCTCGAAGCGCAGAACGCAAGGAGCGCGGAACAAGGCGCGGAGCGCGTCTCCTATGGCAGGCCCGTCGCCTTCCACGATTGCACGCGGATCGATGGTTAGTACCTGCCCGGCGGTATCCGAAGAAAAGCTGAAAGCATGTACCGTGCCAGGGGGAACGATGATGGCAACCGGCCCGCGACAGGTCTCTTTCCGGTCGTCCAATGCGATCGCGACCGGCCCGGCGGCGACCCAGAGGACTTGATGCAGGCCGCGATGCGTATGGGCGGCTATTTCCCAGTTATGCAGCCGGCTGCGCGACTGGATCGCTTCGATGTGCAGTAAGTCCGAAGCCGGGCTCCGAGCCGCCTCGCCGTAAAGTGCGAATGTGGGTATCGATAGATTGCCCGCTCGTCGACCCATGGCGCAACGATGTGCAATTTGTAGAAAAAGTGCAAGTTCTTTAAGGGTTTTGACACGCTGAGCCGCCGATCCGCGTCTAGTATTAGCGTTGGAGAGTTCGCTGCACCCCAAAAATTGAGCGAGGGCTGGCAATGTTCATTTTTGATCCCTATTCGTCGGTGGTCGACGCGGACCCCTTTCCTCTATACGCGCGACTGCGCGACGAGTATCCATGTTTCTGGAGCCCCGAGGCGGAAATGTGGGTCTTGTCGCGATACGCTGATATTCTAGCCGCTGGCCTCGATTGGAAGACATACTCATCGGCGCGGGGCAACCTGATGACCGAGCTGCCGAACCGCGCCGGCGCAACGCTCGGTACGACCGATCCGCCGCGGCATGATCGGCTACGCGGATTGATCCAGCATGCTTTCATGAAACGCAATCTGGAGGGCTTGAGCGAACCGATCCGCGAGATCGCAAGAAATGCCGCCAACGCGCTACGCGGCATCGAACAGTTCGATTTCATCACGGAGTTTTCGTCCAAGTTTACGGTGCGAGTGCTTTTCGCGGCACTTGGCTTGCCGATGGGCGATGAGCAGGCGGTGCGCGACAATGCGGTCCTCATGGTGCAGAGCGACCCGCTGACGCGCGCCAAGGGGCCGCAACACATTGCGGCATATAATTGGATGCAAGATTACGCCGCGCGCGTGATAGCGGAACGACGCAAACATCCGCAGAACGATTTGATTTCTCACTTCAGCGCCGCTGAAATCGAGGGTGACCGACTCGACGAGCGCGAGGTGCTGCTTACTACGACCACCTTGATTATGGCGGGCATAGAGTCCCTCGGCGGGTTTATGGCCATGTTTGCCGTGAATATGGCCGAACACCCAGACGCACGCGCCAGCGTCGCGGCCAATCCGGCGCTTCTTCCGGACGCGATCGAGGAGTCCCTGCGATTCAACACCTCGGCGCAGCGCTTCCGGCGCTGTCTGCAAAAGGATGTTACGTTGCACGGCCAAGCCATGCGCGCGGGCGACTTTCTGTGCCTCGCATATGGTTCTGCCAACCGCGACGAACGGCAATTTCCTAATCCCGACGTGTACGACATCACGCGTAAACCGCGCGGCCATCTCGGGTTTGGAGGCGGCGTGCACGCGTGTCTCGGCACGGCAATCGCACGCCTTTCAGTTAAAATTGCGTTCGAAGAATTGCACAAGGTTGTACCCAACTACACGAGGGCGGAGGAATCGCTCCAATGGATGCCGTCCTCAACCTTTCGTAGTCCGCTGCGTCTGGAGCTGGCAATACACTAATTGGCATGCCACTTCTGTCTGCCGCCCGATCGGCGTACCCTTTCCAACCCGGGAAGTGACTCCGGATCAACGCTTGTTCAACAGGAGATTAAAATGCAATTAAAGGGCAGCAAAACCGAAAAGAATTTGAAGGACGCCTTCGCCGGCGAGTCCCAGGCGAACCGCCGGTACCTGTATTTCGCCGCCAAGGCTGACGTCGAAGGCTACAACGACGTGTCGGCGGTGTTTCGCTCCACCGCCGAAGGTGAGACAGGCCACGCGCACGGCCACCTCGAGTACCTCGAGGCTGTGGGTGACCCGGCCACGGGCCTGCCTATCGGGCCGACCAAGGACAACCTGAAAGCCGCCATTGCGGGGGAAACGCACGAGTACACTGACATGTATCCCGGCATGGCCAAAGCGGCCCGCGAGGAAGGCTTCTCGGAAATCGCCGACTGGTTCGAGACTCTCGCCAAGGCCGAGCGCTCGCACGCGAACCGCTTTACCAAAGCGCTCGACACGCTCTGATCGATGTGGCGCGCGCTGGGGTGCGTCGCAAGACGTTCGTTCCAGAGACATGAAATGTCGGACCGTCGGCCGGGGCGTGCAGCGCGTCCCGGCCGACATCCGCTCGTATTGAGGGAGCCACAGAATGAACGACGACAAGAACAGCATGAGATCGCGGGAGGGCAGCCTCGAGGCGCCTACTCGCCATCCGGTCGAGTGGAAGAGCGCTGAGTTCTACGATGAATCGGCGCTCTTCAAGGAGCTCGAGCGGGTCTTCGATATTTGCCACGGGTGCCGGCGCTGCTTCAGCCTATGCAACTCGTTTCCTACGCTATTCGATTTGGTCGATGCCTCGTCCACGGGCGAGGTGGACGGCGTCCCGAAGAAAGCTTATTGGGATGTCGTGGATCATTGCTACCTATGCGACATGTGCTACATGACCAAATGCCCGTACGTGCCGCCGCACCCTTGGAACGTCGATTTTCCCCACTTGATGCTGCGCGCCAAGGCCGTCAAGTTCGAGCGCGGCGAAACCACGCTGCGCGATAAGGTACTGTCCTCCACCGACTTGGTAGGCTCGCTGGCCGGGATCCCCGTCGTCGCCTCCATCGTGAATGCCGCGAATCGCTCCGTCGCTGGCCGTGTGCTCCTCGAGAAGACGCTCGGCGTGCATCGCGATGCGCCGGTGCCCGAATATCACGCCGATACCTTTCGTCACCGCGAGGGGCGCCGCGCCAAACCCGCGTTGACTCCGGAGCCGACCGAGGCGACCCGCGGGCAGGTGGCGCTGTTTACAACCTGTTATTGCAATCGCAACGAACCTGATATCGATGCGGACTTGGTGGCCGTGTTCGAGCACAACGGCATCCCCGTGACGTTGACGCATCAAGAGAAGTGCTGCGGGATGCCGAAGCTCGAACTGGGCGATCTGAAGGCCGTCGAGCACTTGAAAAACGTCAACGTCCCGGAGTTCGTGCGTCTGATCGATGCCGGCTATGACTTGGTCGCGGCGATTCCATCCTGCGTGCTGATGTTTAAGCAAGAGCTGCCGCTGCTGTTTCCGGACGACGCATTCGTGCGCAAAGTGCAGGAACACATGTTCGATCCGTTCGAGTACTTGATGCTCCGGCACAAGGCGGGCGCGCTGCGCACCGATTTCACGCGCGAGCTCGGCAAAGTGTCCTACCATGTCCCCTGCCATCTGCGCGTGCAGAACATCGGACTCAAAACGCGCGATGCGCTGCAGTTGGTGCCTGGCACGACGCTCGACGTCATCGAGCGCTGCTCTGGCCATGACGGCACCTACGCCGTGAAGAAGGAATTCCACGAGATTTCAATGAAGATCGGGAAAAACGTGATCGAGCGAGTCGAAAAGGCGGAATCCGCCTGGTATTCGAGCGACTGTCCGATGGCCGGGCACCAGATCGAGAACGGTATCGCCTCCGGGAAGCCGCCGACTCACCCCCTGTCGCTACTGCGCCTGGCCTACGGACTTTAGGAGCTGGTATTCATGAGTGCCAACATCGGCCGCACGCTGACGCCGGCGGACCTCTTCACCCTCGAGCATTACGCGCGCGCGCGCGCGGCGTTTCGGGCGCGCGTGCTGGAACACAAGAAAGTGCGCAACATCGCGGTCGGTCCGCACACCACCTGGTGTTTCGAAGACCGGCTTACGGTGCAGTACCAGATTCAGGAAATGCTGCGCACCGAGCGGATCTTCGAACCGGACGGCATCCAACAAGAACTCGATTCCTACAATCCGCTGATCCCGGACGGGACGAATCTCAAGGCCACGCTGCTCATCGAATACACCGACCCGGAACAGCGGCGGATCGCGCTCGAGCGCTTGAAGGGCATCGAGACGCGCTGCTGGTTGGGTGTCGGCGATGAGCGTTTTTATGCGATCGCCGACGAGGACCTCGAACGCGAGAACGAAACCAAGACATCGGCGGTGCATTTCCTGCGTTTTGAATTGAGTTCGACGGCATGCGCCGCGTTGAAGGGCGGCGCTCTGGTCGAATTGGGAGTCGATCACGAGGCGTATCGTCACCGAGTCGTAATCAGCGCTGCGGCAAGCCGTTCCTTGGCGGGCGATCTCGCGTGAGATGCCTAAAGAGCATGCCGATCCGATGACTTGAACCCCGCGCGCGAACGCACGGTGCGGCGGGAGGTTCAATCCGCGCCGTGGTGCCCGCTGCGAGTTGACTCAAATAGGAACCACGTGCGCCGCTCGGTTTCATCGATCCATACCTCGATCAGGCTGGCGGTTGCAATGTCGCGGTGCGCATCGCAGACGTTATGGGCCTCGCGCAGACTCGCGGCGAGCGACTGATTGTCCCCGGCCAGCTCGGCGAGCATATCCTGTGGCTCGACATAGTCCGCGTTGTTGTCCAGCACGCGTTGCAACCGGCCTATATGGCCAATGGATCTCAACGTGGATCCGCCCACCTTACGGATGCGTTCAGCGATGGGATCGGTCATCGCAAACAGCTGGTCGCTCTGCTCGTCGAGCAGCAGATGATAATCGCGGAAGTGCGGCCCGCTCATGTGCCAGTGAAAATTCTTCGTCTTCAAGTAAAGCGCATAGATGTCCGCGAGGATGGCATTCATGGCCCCGGCGATGTCGCGCGTGGCCTCGGGCTTCAGGTCCGTGGGCGTCAATAGTGCGCCCTCCCGCCGCTGTTTGAGCTCCGTCGTTTTACGTTCGGTCAGTTTCTTCATGTCAGTGGTCCCCCCAGGCGTTGGTTAGAGTGCGTTGCTCACGTTGGCATTCCTCCGTGCATGATACGGCTCTTTGGTTCGACAGGAACAGCTGTACTGCACTGCGGTCGGCGCCGGTAGCCTGCTTGGCGGCTGGTCGGTCGTAGGGTCGAATTCTCGCCGCGATGCTGGGCTATAGTGATAAGATCTGTGCGCTATCGGACAATCAATGGAAGGGAAGGGCCATTCGCTATGCCGAACGGTAGTGCAGGACGGGCCCACGTGGTCATCCGCATGCGTTTCATTGGCATTCACGCTGCATAATGGCGCGATTCTTAGATCTCAGGAAAAATCACCTCTTAGGCTGCTTGCCGGACGCTGAATGGCGGCGCTGGTCGCCGCTGCTTGAGCGCGTTGAAATGCCGCTAGGCCAGGTCCTCTATGAATCGGGCGTTACGCTCGGCTACGTGTATTTCCCCGTCACCTCGATCGTCTCCCTGTTGTACGTGATGGAGAATGGAGCGTCAGCGGAGATCGCGGTCGTCGGCAACGAGGGGCTCGTTGGCGTTTCTCTTTTCATGGGCGGCGAGTCTACGCCGAGTCGTGCGGTGGTGCAGAGCGCAGGCTTGGGATGCCGACTCAAAGCACAGACGATGAAGGCAGAATTCGATAGGGCCGGTCCCGTACTCCATCTGCTGCTGCGCTACACGCAAGCGTTGCTCACGCAGATGGCCCAGACAGCAGTTTGCAATCGGCATCACTCGCTCGACCAACAGCTTTGCCGTTGGCTTTTGTTGAGTTTAGACCGATTGCAAGGCGACGAACTGGTGATGACGCAGGAACTCATTGCGAACATGCTGGGGGTTCGCCGCGAAGGCGTGACCGAGGGCGCTCTGAAACTGCAAAAAGCGGGTCTCATTCGGTATGCGCGCGGACATATCACCGTGCTGGATCGAAAGGGACTCGAGGCGCGCACGTGCGAGTGCTACGCGGTGGTCAAACGCGAATACGACCGACTACTGCCGCCGGGGTTCGCCGCTTAGCGTACCCGGATACACCGCAATACGTACGCCGCGGTCAGCCTTCGTTACTCCGCATGCCGGCCATGGGGCGCATGGGCGGCAAAATATCCATGCACCTTCGCTGCAATCTGCGGATCAGTCATTTTATCTTCCGTCTCCACTGCCAAGATCTGTACCTTGGGCTTCATTTTCAGGAGCCGCTTTTGCAGCTCGCCCTTGGCTTCCCCCGGCCCGAATAAGATCACGCTGCCGGTATCGCGAAGGGCCGCGATCACCGCGTCGTAGTATCCGTTGAGCTCGCCCGTAAGGGCGTTCTGCCGTTTGTCATCCGCGGGAACTTGGGCCGCTTCGTAAGCGCCTCTCAATGGAGAATCGCCGCCCCGTTCAAGATGCTTCTCGACGTGCGAGACGATGACCGTGATGCGCTCACCACCGGGCTCGAGGGTAACGATCACGGCTTTACGATGATCAATCCAGACGCCGGCTTGTTCAGTCAATTGCTTCTCCATTTGCGGGCTAGCGAATAAGCGGCAGCACTATTCAATTTTATGCTCAGGGCCGCCAACGGCATAGTAGGGTTGTGCGCAACGGAACGCAATTCTCGTCCGGACCGCGATCCGAGCACCGCTATGTGCGCTGCCAGACGGTAGTGAGGATCTCGGCGGTGTACGCTAACCGGGTCAACACGGCAGTGGGAGATGTTCTTGCCCGTCGGCCAAAACCACTTGATCGAGCGGCTTCCGCGTAAAGACCGCGCCCGGCTTCTGGCAATCTGCGAGGAGGTCGAATTGGTCATGTCGGAGGTGCTTTGCGAAAGTGGAACGTCCACTCGTTATGCTTACTTCCCGACAAAAGGGTATATCTCTCTGGTAACGACAATCGACGGCAGGCCCGTTCTCGAAGTAGGAATGGTAGGCAGCGAGGGCATGCTGGGGACTCAGCTCGTCTTGGGCGTGGGGACGGTGCCTTTTCATGCGCTGGTTCAAGGCGCGGGCGCGGCATGGCGGGTCGCCTCGGCTCCTTTCCGCAACGAACTCGCAAAAAGCCAGGATCTGCGCAAAAACCTAGATCGCTATGTGCAAGTAACGATGATTCAGTTGGCGTCTTCAGCCGGGTGCGTACGCTTCCATCAAATTGCGCAGCGCCTCGCACGCTGGCTGTTGATGACTCAAGATCGCGCTCACGCGGACTCGTTTTATGTCACACACGAATTTCTGGCATACATGCTTGGCGTACGGCGCGTCGGCGTTACCGCCGCCGCCGGCGCGCTTCAGCGTCTCGGCCTGATCGAATATCAGCGCGGGAACATCATCGTACTCAACCGCAGCGGTCTCGAGGCCGCGGCGTGCAGCTGTTATGCGGCGGATATGACGACTTATCTCGACGTGATGCACTAGATCCGCCCAAATGGGGGGCGAACGCCTCTTGTGAGTTCTTCGGCCGGCCCGCCCGCACGTCCCGCCGTAACGTCAATCCACTTCAGTGCGCCGGTAACCGCCTCTGCCCGTGGGCAACACGAACCATCGTGAAAAACTTACGTAGACAAAGCCGGAAGCGAACGCCGTCGGCAGGGAAGCGGTCATCAGCCGAAACGGTCCGTGGGATACATAGGTGAGGGGATTCAGCAGATAGATATACACGGCGCAACCGATCCCCAGTGCGATGATCGCCGCGGGATTGAAACCGGCCCAGAATGCATAGGCGCCGGTAGCGGAGGCGTCGAAAATGGCGCGAATGTCGACATGGCGCCGCCGCAAGAGGTAGTAGTCGGCGATCTGGATCCCGCAAAGAGGTGCGAAGCCCACGCCGATGAACGCGAGAAATGCGCCGAAACTAGCGAAGAACAGCTCAGGAATCAATATCCCGACGAGAGCCACCGGCGCCAATGTCATCAGCAGGACGATGCGCCACGGCAATTTTTCAATCACTCGAAAGTTTCGCAGGCCGACCGCCGATGCGTAGATGCCGGCGATGGCAGTGCCCAAGTTGGCCGCAGCGACAAAGCTGAGGGCGATAACCGCATAGACGGGGCCGCCCACGGTCCGCAGCCAATTCGACGGATCCGAAGATTTCAGGACGAGGACGCCCGCGATCCCGATCATGCTCAGCAGTGGAACTGGGGCTCCCATCCCGAGCATGACGGGCACGGCGACCGTCCTGCCGTTCGGCGCCATCCGGATCATTGCCCCGATGTACGCCCACCACGATAGGAGCGACGAAATGCCGATTTCCACGCCGGTGGTGTAGTTCCATAGGGCATCCGGACGCGCCATGGTCGGCACCGCCGTTGCCAGAGCCGACCATTGCCGGGAAACCAGCAGCCATAGCATCCACAATCCGACGAATACGTGGAGCACGAGAAAGCCTGAGATGCGCGTAATTCCGCTCGCTCCCCGCAATAGAACCACGTAGACGAAAGCGCAGGCGATCAGTGTGGTCATCGGTATGACAAGCCGGCTGCCGACGCCGGGAGTAAACCAGCCCAAGACGGTCAACAGCTGGGTCAGCGATTTGGCAAAGAAGATCAGCAGCAGCGAGTTCCATCCGATGATCGAGACGAATTGCATCAGTGCGGGGATTATCCATCCTCTTGCACCGAATTGCGGCTTGGTAGAGGCCACCGAATCAATGCCGAAGCGTATACAGGTCGGGCCGGCGGCGAGCAGCACGAGCAACATGCCGACCATGCTTCCCGCCGTGAGGGCAAGGCTTCCTTGAAAGAAATTGAGGTAGTAACCCGCGTATTCGCCGATGAGGTAGCACCAGGTCGCCGCTGCGGCCGTGGCGAGCGCGATGGCCAAGCGAAACGGTCCCCACGTTCTTTCGGATCGAAGCAGGGGCCACGCGCTTTCATCCGCGGTCGACTCGGCGTGCGCCGATCTCATGCCCACCAACCGATCGACAGCAGAATGATAGGAATGAACACTCCCAAGAAAAACAGCCAACACAGGCTGGTCACGTCAAAGTCGTCGCCGCACTCACCTTGGGATTCGAGAGCGGCGATTCGCTCGTCGAGTTCGCGGGGGAGAGACTCGGGCAAGGCAGCGTCGCGTTGTGGGCGCTGCATTTATTTTTTTCTATCCGCGAAGCTTTCCGAATCCGAGTAAGGAAACCACCAGAAATCGTGCGGGTTTGCTGCCGGGTCGATCATCGAAAACTTGGTGTGGCGGAAGGTGTCGAGACCCTCCGCGCCTAATTGCCGACCCATGCCGGACTCCTTGCGCCCGCCGAACGGCCCCGCATCGTTGTCGAGCAGCGGCGCGTTGACCCATACCATCCCCGCTTCAATTTCTTCAATTGCACGCATCGATTCCGTCAGGTCGGTGGTATAGATCGTCGAACCCAGCGCGTATCGCGAGCGGTTGGCCAAGGTTATCGCCTCATCGAAGCTGCCGACCCGGCACACCGGCGCAACCGGCCCGAACGATTCCTGGTTCATGATGGCGGCGTCCGCCGGCACGTCCACCAATACCGTCGGCTCGACGAACCAACCCCGGGTCAGTCCCGCCGGTCGGCCGCCGCCGGCAGCACACTTGATGCCTTGCTCGGTCGCCCGTCTGAGAATACCAAGATAGCGATTCAATTCGCGCTCCGAGGCGAGCGGGCCCATGTCCACTTTTTCCAGCCCGTTGCCGACCCGCACCTTTCGGGTGTACCTGATGAGCTTATCGACGAACTCCGCGTACACTTTTTCGTGCACGTAAAACCGTTCAGCCGCGGCGCACACTTGGCCGCAGTTGAGGTATGCGCCGAACGCAGCACCGCGTGCGGCCGTATCGATAGGCGCGGAGGGCATCACGATGAAGGGGTCATTGCCCGATGTTTCGATCAAGCTGCGCTTGTAACGTCGCGCACAGGCCTCGGCCACGATGCGCCCCGTGTCGATCCCGCCGGTGAACGCAACCATATGGGTGTTTTCATGTTCGACGAGCCGTTGACCCACCTTGCCGCCGCCGGCGAGCACCTGAATCAGGCCGCTGGGAAATGCGCAGAACGCGTCCACGAACTGCAGTGTCGTGAGCGTGGTCAATTCCGAGGGCTTGATGATGACGGCGTTACCAGTGGCCAGGGCCGCGGCTGCCTGCCAACACAACAGACACAGCGGGTAGTTGAACGGCAGAATGATGACGACCACGCCGAGTGGGTCCTTGGTCGTGAAATTGAATTGTCCATCGACTACCGGGCCCAAAACTCGTCCCGCCTCGTGCCGGCCCACTTCGGCGTAGTAGTCGGTCGCGGTCGATGACCAGACGACTTCGTCGACCGACTCCTTGAATGGCTTGCCCATTTCGCGAGTGAGCATTTCCCCCACCAACGACTTGGTTTCACGCATCTTCCGCGCCGCTTCGTGCAGCAGTTCCGCACGCTTGTGGTAATTGGTCTTGCGCCATCGCTTCTGGGCGTGGTTGGCCACCTCGATGGCCATGTCGATCTCCGCCGTGGTGGCTTCCACCAATTCGCCGATTTTCGATTCCGTGGCTGGATCGATGACGGCGGAAACCGCCGTGCCGGCCGCAGCGACAAGACGTCCGTCAATCAAATGGTGGCGGCTGAGCTTATTAAAGGCATTGAGAGCTTCCAAGCGTATTCCTCAAATTCAAATGGTCGGTTACATATTGGTGCGCATGCGCTGAGCAGAGCTCTGCGGGGCTCACCTTGGCTGACAGCGCAGCGGGGAAGCACACTAACCGCCTTCCAGGGGTCAAGTCCAGCGAAGCGGCCGACAGTTCATGCCCGGCAAATTTCATCTTTGGTGCCGACCACGCGAAAATCAGTGCAGGCGAAGTAGTGACCGTCATCCACCACGGAATCGGCTGGGGAGCCATGGCCGTCCACTTACCGTCCACCTGCCGTGGTTCCCGGTAGATGCGGACTTCCTGCACTTGCAGCTTACCGCCCTCCGGTAGTACCCAAAAGTCGACGAGGTACTTTTTCTGGGGGTCACTCGAATCGTGAAATTTTACGTCCGGAAAGAACCCGTAACCGTCGAAGGCAAGCTGCTGGCGTAAATAGCCGGCGCGTTCGCCGTAATTGCCAACGACAATGCGCCCTTGATACCGGCCGACCCGCCGAGACCAGGCGCGATGATGTATTGCGAACCGTGCAGCTCCTCTGCGCCGACGTAATCGTGCAGCCAGTGCAGCATCCGTTCTTGAACACCCGCGTACATTCGCGGTTGCATGACTCCGCCGCCAATCAAAATGCGCTGCGGTGAGTGGCTCAGCACGAGTAGGGCGCACAGCTGGCCGAGGTAGTCGGCTTCAATGGCCCAGATGGGATCAGAGGGCGGAACGTCCTTGAGCGAACGTCCGGTACGCGCAACGATCGCGGCACCGCAGGCCAGTCCTTCCAGGCAATCCCCGTGAAAGGGACAAATTCCGTCAAAGCTCGAGTCGGCTGGATGTCGTCGAATAAAAATGTGTCCGAGTTCCGGATGCATCAGTCCATGAACGGGGCGTCCGTAGTGAACGACTCCGACGCCGATGCCGGTGCCCACCGTGACATAGGCGAGGCTGTCGAGATTTTGGCCCGCGCCCCAACGCCGCTCGCCGAGCGCCGCAGCGTTGACGTCCGTGTCGAGGTACACGGGTCGATCGACGCCGTGCCGCAGCGCGCCCGCCAAATCGGTGTTCTTCCACCCTGGCTTCGGGGTGCTGGTAATGAACCCGAACGTCGGGGATGTCGGCTTCAAGTCCAAAGGACCGAAAGCGCCAACGCCGAGCGCCGTCAACACCCCGTACTTGTGTCCTGCGGCACCGAAATAGCGGCAGACGTCGGTGAGTGTAGTAGTCGGATCGCGCGTCTCGATCCGAGTTTCATCGAGAATCTGGCCATCCTGATCGCCAATGGCGCAAATGAATTTGGTGCCACCCGCTTCGACCGCTCCATAAAGGCGCGTCACGCTGGTCATCGTATCGGCGCCACGGTCGGGACAGTTCTTCGATTCATCGCGAGCTCCCTCGAGACAACAACATGTCATTCGCGAGCCGTGTGCATCGGCCAAACTGAGGATACTTTGATTGAGCGCACGGGAGACGGCACGGTGCGCATCGACTCATGAGCAGTGGGCTTGTCGCTCTGTGGCCTGCATGCGGCCGTCATACTCAAAATTACGCGGACGCGTAACACAGCACATTAACGGTGTCTGGAACTTACCACGGGACAGACCTGTCTGACTAGGAGTCACACCATTGGAGTATTTGATGGACCGTATTTCTAGCAATTTGCTCGGCTTGATCGGTGTAGTGGCGCTGGGCACATCGACTGCCGCTTTGGCCGACAATCCGCTTGGGTTTTACATCGGTGCCGGCGTCGGCGAATCCCAGATCGACAACAACAACAATTACTATAACCCGTACGGCTATGGCGGCGGCTTTCACGATCACGATGCCGCATGGAAAGTAATTGCGGGCCTGCGTCCCATTTCCTTCGTCGGCGCCGAACTCGAGTACATCGACTTCGGGAACGCCGGTGGTAACAATGGTTATTTCAACGGTTACTACGATTACGGCGTCAGTGCGCATCCCAAGGCGACGGTATTGTATGGGCTCGGGTACCTGCCCATTCCGCTGCCGTTTCTCGATGTCTACGGTAAATTGGGCGTCGCCCATCTGCAGACAAACAACAGTTACTACTCGAACGTCTGTCCGCTACCTGCTGCCAACGGATCCGCCTCGTGCATAACGGAATCCCGCTTCGATCAGCAGGATACCAAGTTCGCCTATGGGGCCGGCGTGCAGGCGAAGTTCCAGGATTTCGCCTTCCGCGGCGAATATGAACGCATCAGCTCGACCTACGGCGATCCGAATGCGTTCATGGTGAGCGTCACGTGGACTTTCTAGCTTAAGCTACCTGTCCCTAAGGGGTTGCGCGAGGGCGGGCGATGATATCGCCTACCCTGCGCCGAAGTTCAATGCTTCGCTACGTGATGCTTGTGATGATGATGATGATGGTGATGCTTGTGCGCAGGCTGTGCAAAAGACGTGTTCGCCATCAACAAACCCATGCCCGCGGCTAAGACCAATGCTAAATACAATTTACTCATAATCCCGTATCGCGCTCCGGTTGATAATCGCAGGAGTATCGCATAGCCTGGATCGCTGTTGCAAGAACACTACATGAGTCCGTTGGCGCATCATCAGCTCCCCGGATATGCCCGCTTGAAAAACGAGTGTGCCGACTCTGTGGCATTCACCGAGTCACATGTGTCACACCTATGACACGCTGCATCAGCCGCTGCGCCAATCGGGCGACATCATGACTCTCAGTCGTTGTATCGAAGCAACGCCGGCGCCTGCGCTAATGGCGGGGATGGCACCGCTGGGCCCCTATCCCGGCCAATCGCCGATTCTGCGTCAGTGCCGGCACATCAACAGACCGCGAATCGACAATAAAGAGCCGGATGGCACGTAGTTTGCTCATGTAACTGGAGCGAATTCGTGTTTGGGAAAATGCCCACACGGATTTCCGACGAATCAACAGCAAAATCATTAGCATGAGGGGGCAAGATGCAAAGCAGCAACAATGTGGGATTCAGGCTGGGCATGGCGATTACCGGAATATTGGCGGCCTCGGCAGCGGGTGCGTTCGATATCACTTCCGGAGACTGGAAATTTTCGGTCAATGGCAACATCAACGTCGATTACATCTATTCGAGCTGCCAGTCGTCGGCGCAGGCCGTGGCGGTGACGGCTGGGCTCGCCTGTGAGGAGAGCTCCACGAGCACGAGCAAAGACGTATCGAATGTCGGTAACGGCCTGTTGCCGGCCGCGATCGTGTTCGGTGTCAGTACCACACAGGACGGCTACGATCTTGCCGCTCATGTCGGGTTGTACCCCGGAATCGCTACGAACGACGGCGGAAGCCCCAATTTGCAGTCCAATGGTGGAGCGAATACCAACGTCGGCCTCGGCACCACCGGACTGGACGTCCGCCAGGTGTACATGACCTTCGGCAACAGTGATATTGGAACATTCACCCTCGGCCGCAATTTCGGCTTGTTCGGATTCGACGCCATCATCAACGACATGACGCTTCCCGGCGTCGGCGTCGCCGGCTCGGCCTCGGGCCCAACCCCTTCGAACACGACCCTGGGCTCGATCGGCTTCGGATACATCTACGTCGATACGCTGGCCCAGATCGATTACACCACGCCGGACGTTGCGGGCTTCAATTTCACCGTCGGTATCTTCGATCCGCTGAACTCATTGACGGACACGGCCAACACGGCCAAAAAGGCACCCGGACTCCACGCCAAGGTCACCTACACGCTCAAGATCTCTGACGACACGAAATTCTACGGATCGGTGACCGGCATCAGTCAGAAACAGGATGCCAGCGGCGAGTTTGGGCCTTATCAATACACCAGCTCGGGCGGAGACCTGTTCCTCAAATTCGATATCGCGGGCTTCGAGATCGACGCGTCGTACTATTTCGGCAAGGGGATGGGTACAACGGGGTTGTTCTTCTATGCGGACGACGGATTGGGCAACGCGCGCAAGTCCGACGGATATCTGCTCCAAGGGACTTACAAGATTGGCGCGCTGAAGTTAGGGGCCAACTGGGGCGTGAGCAAGTTGCAGTACGCGAACTACGCCGATTCGATTTCGGCACCGGCGCTGCTCGACAGCAACAACAAGGTGACCTTGGGAGCTTACTACTCGCTGACCAAGAACCTGACCCTGCTCGCCGAAGCGAGCGATGTCTGGAGCAAAGCTCATGACGGCGGGGAGAACAAGAGCGTCAACGGCAACCTGGGCGCATACCTGTCCTTCTAAGGCGGCTTCGATTTGCGCGGGCTGATTTCGGTGCATGTTGCGGAGATAAAAAAAGGGCGGGGATCGTGAGACCCCCGCCCTTTTTAGCTACCCGATCTCGACTTTACGACATGGCAGGTTTTGCGACGCCGTTTACTTTCACGGTGTTGGCCGCGATCAGATCCATCAGCTGCGGCGACAGGCAATCGTAAGGCTCGAGCTTCAATTCCTTGAGACGTGCGCGAATCCCGCCCATATCTTCCGGCTTGGTGCCGGTCTCGATGACCGATGACACGAACGCGGCGAACGCCGGCGGGGACCAACCGCTTTTGTCGAGACGTTCCGCATGCACGAAGGTCAGCCCGTTGAAGGCATGCTTCGGGTTGACGATCGGTCCATGCATGTGCACGCCGCAAACCGTACAGGCGTTACGTTGAATGGTCTTGGTCGGATCAACTACCTTCAGTTTATGGCCGTTGGCAAGCACCTTGACCTTGTCGGTTGGCACAACCGCGATCATCGAGAAAAGCGCGCCCATCGGTCTCCAGCACTGTGAGCAGCCACAGACGTGGTTGAACAGGACATCGCTTTCAATCGACACCTTCACGGGATCGGTGGTGCACTTGCAAGCGAGCGTACCACCAGCAAATCCGGGCGTGCCGGCTTTAACGCCGTTGTCTACGGCAGGGTGAATTTTCACAGTCATAATTGCATCCTCTTTTGGTTAATAAATCGCGACGCTTCTGATCGACTCACCCGAGTGCATGAGCTCGAACGCGTCGTTGATTTTTTCGAGCGGCATCGTATGAGTAATGAGGTCGTCAATATTGATCTTGCCGTCCATGTACCAGTCCACAATCTTGGGAACACCGGTGCGCCCGCGTACGCCACCGAATGCCGAGCCCTTCCAAACGCGCCCGGTGACGAGTTGAAACGGCCGAGTGTGAATTTCCTTGCCGGCGCCGGCGACTCCGATGACCACCGAAACGCCCCACCCGCGATGGCAGCATTCCAGCGCCTGCCGCATGATGTCGACGTTGCCGATGCACTCGAAGCTGTAATCCGCACCGCCGCCGGTGACGTCGACGAGGTGCGCCACGAGATCGCCCCCAACTTCCTTGGGATTGACGAAATGGGTCATGCCGAATTTTTCGGCGAGCGCTTTGCGCTTTGGATTGATGTCGACGCCGACGATCTTGTTCGCGCCGACGAGTTTCGCGCCTTGAATGACATTGAGGCCAATGCCGCCCAAACCGAACACCACGACGTTGGCGCCGGGTTCCACCTTGGCAGTATTAATGACAGCGCCGATCCCAGTGGTCACGCCGCAGCCGATGTAGCACACCTTATCAAAAGGGGCATCTTCTCGAATCTTGGCGACCGCAATTTCCGGAAGGACGGTGAAATTCGAAAAAGTCGAACAGCCCATGTAGTGGTGGATCATCTGCTTGCCGATGGAAAATCGACTGGTCCCGTCAGGCATGAGGCCCTTGCCCTGCGTGGCGCGAATCGCCGTGCAGAGATTGGTCTTCTGTGAGGTGCAGGATTTGCACTGGCGGCATTCGGGGGTATACAGGGGTATCACATGGTCGCCCTTCTTCACCGACGTCACGCCGGCGCCGATGTCGACGACGATGCCTGCACCTTCATGCCCAAGAATCACGGGGAACAACCCCTCGGGGTCTTCGCCCGAGCGAGTGAATTCATCGGTATGGCAAATACCGGTGGCCTTGATTTCCACCAGCACTTCGCCGGCACGCGGTCCGTCCAGATCCACCATCGCAATCTCGAGCGGCTTGCCGGCGGCGTAGGCTATTGCAGCTTTGGTTTTCATAAATTTCCATCTTTGACAGGGGAACGAAATTGACCGGTCGCGTCGACCAGCGGGATTTTCTCATTCATCAGGATCGAATCAATCTGTTCTGCGTGCTGGGCATTGTACTCGGAGCTGAGCATATTGCCGATGTGAAAATCATGTGAAAATCATAAGCCACGATCATTGCGATGTCCCAAATTTGGGACATGTCGCGCGAACGTTCCATCGCTGGATCAATTTGCTTTACCGATCGTACGGACTAAGGAACAGCTGATGAGAAAAATTGCTGGGCGCTGGGGGCAAGCGGTTCTCAATCCATCCGGATTCGTACTCCCGCCCAGATTGCCCGCGGCGCCGCGGGAGACACGGCGTTCTCATTAGGCCAATTATTCGGATTTGGAATGAACGTGCCATTCGGATTGAACGAGCTGCCGGTCAAAAAGCCGGCGGTAGCGTACTGCTTGTCGAATAGGTTGATGAGGCGGGCGAAGATTTCAGCGTGCTTCGTAATGTGGTAGGTACCTTGCAGATTTACCACGGTATATCCGGGAATCCAGCCGGTTCCCGAGACATACGCGCCCTCGCCATTCGTGCCGCCGGCCTGATTGGCGTTGTTCTCATCTCCGTGTAAGTAAGAGCCGGAGGCCGCGATCACATTGCCTCCGATATCCCATCGATTGGTGAGTTCGTAGTCGAGAACGAGCCGACCGGTATGCTTCGGGATCAAAGGGATCCGATCGCCGGCGCGCACGAGGATATTGCCGGCCGCATCGGCGGTGCTGTTTGATGCGGCGCTGACCTCAAAATTCGACTGAAAGGTGGCATCGACGAAGCTATACGTCAGGTGCCAATTCAAGCCGCCTTGTTTGCCGCCCAGCGACAAGTCGAGCCCCTGCCGGCGCGTATTGCCGACGTTATCGAAATAGCCGGCATTCGTGGCAGTCGCGACAAATTGGATGTCATTACTATTGACGGTGTGGAACACATCGGCGCTCCACACCAACCGCTGATCCGGTAGATTGCCTCGTACGCCTACCTCCACCGTTCGGGCGACCACTTGCCGCAAGCCCGGATCGCTTGCGAAGTCATTCGGCAGTCCGCAGGGCGCCGCGGGATTGGCGCAGCCGAGCTCGATGACCGTTGGCGCGCGACTCGCCTCGTTGTAGTCGGCATAGAAGGTCAGCGCATCGGTCGGTGTCACGGTAAATCCGAAAGCGGGATTCGCTCGGCTGAACGCATGGTCACCCATCAGAGAACTCGCCTGACCGAATCCGGCGCCGAAATCGCCGATGTTCGTGTCGGTGCTATATCCGTTGAGCGTCTCTGTGTTTCGGTTGTAGCGGACCGAGAGCGTGAAATGTAATAGCTTGCTTGGCGAAAGCGTATCGGTCAGATAGGCCCCATAGATTTTGTTGCCGCCGGTGAGTGAAATGATCGTTTCGTCATTGAAGGGACTCACCTCATAAATGAGCAATCGATCCGGCGTCAATTGTCCGTACTGGTACGACTGGGAAAACGTGTCCTCTGAGTCATTGTAGTCCGCGCCGAAAATGCCTTGGTTAGCCCAGCCGAATACATCCTGCGAATCGGTGAGCTGCAGGCCAAAACCTTTGGTGCGTTGGAGCAAGCGCGACACCGTATTTTGGCCGGGCGCACAGTAGGTCAGGTCCGCTCGACTGGTGGGCGGTGCGGCGCAGTCGAACGGCGGTCCGGTGTAATCTTGCAGGTAGCTGTCGTTGATGTTGCCGTTGATGGCGCCTGTGATCAAATGGCGATAGTAGACGTTCCCTGACAAGAGCAGCTCGCCGGTCAAGACCTGGGTACCGGTGAGGTTCCCGAAACTGAACAGATTCGCCGTGAAATCCGGCGTGTAGCTCGCCTGGCGCCGGTAGTCCAACATGCTCATGGGCGCGGCACCGTTGCCGTATAGGCTGGTGTCCGCATAGGTGTAGCTCAAATCGACATCGGTCTTGTCGTTCTGCCAACCGACTTTGCCGAAGGCCTGATAGACCCGGGTCGGCGAGTTATCGCGCCAGCCGGTATCATCGAAGTAATTACCGGTAAGAAAATAATCGAAGTTGCCGACCTCGCCGCCCGTCTCCCCTTCGAAGGAGCGCCTTCCGAAGGATCCACCATACGCCTCGAACTCGGTTCCCGGATCATCATGTCCACTCTTGGTCTTGACCGAGAGCGCCCCTCCCAACGTATTGAGGCCGAACACAGGATTGGAGCCGGACATGAGCGTCACGGTCGAGATCGCCGATTGCGGAATCAAATCCCAGTTCACGGTGTCGCCGAATGACTCATTGACGCGTACACCGTCGACGTAGACTGACAAGCCTTCGGGCGTACCAAGGAGCGGAGAGGCCGTGAACCCGTGGTAATTGATGTCAAGTTGAAACGGGTTGTCCGCGCTTTCACTCACATTGACGCCGCTGAAGTTGTTGTTCAGATAGTCCGCGAGACCCAACGTTTGCTGGCGTTGCATGTCCTTGCTGTCGGCGGTCTGCACATTCGACGGTATTTGATTCAAGGGTAGCCCGAGACCCGCGAGCGGTGTGTTGCCGATAACGGTGATCTGCGGAAGCTCCTGCACGGTACCGGGATTGCTGGCAGGCTCTCCCGACGTGTCGGCCGCCGATGCAGAGATCGGCAGCGCCGCGGCCGCGAAGCAAATCAATACCCCCCATTTGAGAATCGGTTTCGCGTGCGCCAATAGCCTCCCCCTTCAATGCACACGCCGGGCGAAAACGTGTGGCAGCCGGCGTGCCTGCCGAACTCGATTTTTGTTCGCGTCGAGTGCACCGACGGCGCACGATCAACCCCTTTGTCGATGCGCGGCTGGAGTGTAGAGAAGCGCCCTCGGGCTCGTCCAGGAAAACTCCGGACTAATAGCGGGAATATCGCCGATGGCCGGCGATCCGGCCACAGGCGAAGAAATCAATGATTGCCCGCGCTCATCGCGCGGGCGAATCAACCTTGTGGTCGCAGGTGATCCGGTCGACGCTCACCTTGACGATGTCGGTTGTATGTTCGCCTTCAGCGGTATCAAAATACTGCCTGTCGACGGCAATGGTGCGGCTGGCCTGTGGAGAGACTGTGTAGTTGACGTGTTTGGTCTCCGAGCGAGTCGTACCATCCACGGTCTTCCACTCAACCCGGTAGCTAATCAAACCTTTGCAGCCGTTTGGGGCGCATCGCTCGCCATTGATGCCGAACGCGATGCGAAACTCGTCTTTGTTGAGGCGCATCACGAGAGGGGGGTCGGTCAGGGAGATCGAGCGCTCGGACGGAGCAGCAGCGGCGCCGGCGCCCGTGGTCACGAGAGCGATTAAACATAGAGGGATCATCTTCATAATTGTCACTCGACTTGCAAGTGGGCCTTCCTACGGCTGCGGCCGGTTCGAGAGTGGGCCCGATGGGGCAACGATAGCCGCACGCCGGCGGAGCGACAAACGATGAATACTTGAGATTGGATGAAATTCGCTCATGCATTGCCCGCCCGGGGCCGCGGCGAGCCTGCAAGCGATCGAAAAAATCGATGTGGCACATGCCGCTCGCTCAGTGACTTGACTGCCATGCCCGGGCCATTGCAGCATGTTGAACGGCCGAGGCGCGCCAGATCATTTATTATGGTATAGAACTATAAGGCCGATCGCATGACGCGGAAGTTCCCACGACGACCCCTGGTCCCATACGGCATCACCCTGTTGTCGATGATGTCGACTGCGGTGCTGGCCGACGCCGCGGAATTTGCCTATGTCGGGAATCAAGAAAGCGGCACGGTGTCTCTTATCGACACGTCGAACGACCAAGTGACGCGCACGTTGCCCGATCAAGGCAAGATCGGCGCGAAGGTCCAAGCGGTCGTTACCGACCGCACGGGGAAAACCTCCTTCGTCGTCGACGCCAACTCGGACGCGCTGATTGCCGTCGACGTGGCGTCGGGGCAAGTGAAACAGCGTATCGACGTCGGCAAGAGTCCTGAGGGCGCTTCGCTGTCTCCATCGGGAAAGAGCATCGCTGTCTGTGTCGAGGACGACAATGTGGTCACGTTTGTCGACGTCGACACGGAAAAAGTCACACGGAAGATCGAAACGCAGGGAAAGAATCCCGAACACTGCGTCTATAGCCGCGACGCAAAATGGTTGATGACCAGCAACGAGAAGTCGGACGATGTCGACATCATCGACCTGAAGGCGGCACGTTCGGTGGCCCTGGTGCACACTTCGGGGCATCCGCGTGGAATCGCATGGCTGCCGAATGAGCCGATTGCGTACGTGGTTCAGGAAAGCGCCGGCGGTGTCGACGTCGTCGATGTCAATAAGCGCGCCGTCATCGAGACGATTCATACCGGCCTGCGTCCGGCCGATGCCGTTGCAAGCCTGGATGGTAAGCTCGTGTTCGTCAGTAATGGAGGCGACGGAACCATATCCGTTATCGATACCGCGGCCCGCAAGGTGGTGGCAACCATTCCGGTGGGAAAGCGCCCTTGGAACATGGCCCTGACCCGCGACGGGAAAAAGCTCTATGTAGCGAACGGGCGGTCGAACAGCGTTTCTGTGATCGATACGGTCCGGCTGTCGGCCATCAAGGAGATTGCGGTGGGCGAAATGCCGTGGGGCGTGAGCATCCCTTAGGATCCCAGCTCAAAATGCGGCAGTGCGCTCCACGAACGGAGCAATCGCCACCGGTCACTGTAACGAGCGCGGTACACTTTTGGTTGCAGTGCAGTTGAATGATCCCGGATCATCCCGGGGTAGGTTTATAAGGGTTTGATTTAGAATATTTTTTTGTATTTTAGTTTTTCTTTTCTTATTTTCGGAAGATGGCACAACCATTGCTCTTCCATCAGAGCGGTCCAAGACGGTGGTGCGTGTCGCTGATTTGCCATCTCGTTGGGGCCAGACTGGTGGCGATGGTTTGCGACCAGATAAATATAAACAGCATTGTGAAGGAGGGAGTTTTGCAATTCACGACTATCAATAATCTACGCAATATCCGCATGGCACCCAGGTTCAGGACTGTGTGCGCGCCGCTTCCCGTGGCGGCGGCGATTAAGCTCACCCAAGCAGGAGGAGAATTGAGATGAAATGGCTCACAGTAAAACGTCAAAAGAAAATTCTTTACGCCATGGCAGCGCTGGTATCGACTTGTAGCACGGTAATGGCTGCATCGGATACCGAGCAGCTCCAACGCTTTCAAGACCCTAACCAGTGGGGAGCGCCAGCGGGGAATTTGAATCAGACCCGCTCCAGCACACTGAAACAGATCAATACCACCAACGTCAAAGACTTGCAGATGACCTGGGCGCAATCGAGCGGCACCCTGCGAGGCCACGAAGGACAGCCGCTGGTCATTGAAGATGTCGGCGGCAAGCCGATGATGTTCATCGAAAGCGGCTGGCCGAACATTATCCAGGCCCTCGACCTCAGCGATCCCGATCATCCCGTCCAGTTGTGGAGTTACACCAAATCCAGCGGACGCGACGAATCGGCAGTGCCGCGCGCCTGTTGCGACACCGTCAATCGCGGTATGTCGTACGCCTCGGGCAAACTGGTATTCGGGACGTTGGATGGTTACGTCATCGCCCTCGATGCCGCGACCGGCAAGGAAGCTTGGGTCGTCAAGCACGCCTACCCGGCGCACGGCGAAACGATCACACCGGCGCCCATCATCGCCAACGACAAGGTCATCATAGGCTTCGGCGGCGACGAGTTTGCGGCACGTGGCCGTGTCACCGCTTACGCGCTTGCCGATGGCAAGAAGGTGTGGGAATGCCACTCCACCGGCAGCGACAGTGACGTGTGCCTAACCAAGAACACCAACAAGGCGCATCCGGAATACGGCACGGCCGGCAAGGATCTGGGCATCTCCACCTATCCAGGCGACGAGTGGAAACGTGGCGGCGGTGCCGCCTGGGGTTGGTATGCCTACGACCCAGACTTGCACTTGGTTTACTACGGCACCGGCAACCCCGGTCTGTGGTCGCCGCAATTCCGTTGCGCTGAGCCGTTGACTCAGGCGAACTGCAACAGCGGAAAATTCGATAATAAGTGGTCGCTGAGCATCTTCGCCCGCGATGTCGACACCGGCGAGGCCAAATGGGTCTATCAGATGACGCCGTTCGACCAATGGGACTACGACGGCATCAATGAAGTCGTCCTGGTGGATATCCCCGTCGACGGCAAGACTCGCAAGGCGCTGGTGCATTTCGATCGCAACGGGTTCGCCTATGTGTTGGATCGCACCGACGGTACGCTTCTGCGCGCCAACAAGTATGTGACCGTGAACTGGGCGGAAAAGGTCGACCTGAAGACCGGCCGTCCCGTCAAGGTTGCCGAACATTCGCCGCTCAAAGTGGGTGACAATACCCAGGCCTGCCCGTCCGCAATGGGCGGCAAGGACCAGCAGCCGGTGGCGGTGGATCCGAGCGATCCGGCGAATTTCTATGTGCCGACCAACAATTGGTGCATGGAACTCGAGCCGCAGGCGCGCTCGCATACGACGCAGGGAACTGTTTACGTGTTCGCCAATGTCTATATGTATCCGGAGAAGCCTGGCGTAACCGGCAAGTTCAAGAAGTTCAACGTCGTGACGGGCAAGACTGAGTGGGAGATTCCCGATCAGTACCCGAACTGGGGCGGCGCACTGGTGACTGCGGGCGGCTTGGCTTTCTATGGCAGCCTCGGCGGGGACTTCCGTGCCGTGGATCGCGAGACCGGCAAGGTACTGTGGTCACGCAAGCTGGGCTCGGGGATCATCGGCAATCCCATCACGTATTCCGTGAAGGGTAAGCAGTATGTATCCGTCTGGTCCGGCATCGGCGGCTGGATCGGCCTGCCGGTGACCGCGGGACTCGATCTGAACGACAAGTTCGGTGCGATCGGCGCCACGGCCATGACGAAGGCCGCGGGTCTGAACCACATTCCGCAAGGCGGGACCTTGTACACGTTCAGGGTCGGCGGTGAATGAGTTGCATTTGACTTGACGTTAAGCGCAATCTGCCCGGTGCCGCAAGGCACCGGGCTTTTCCTTAATTAGCGCCGTTGGAGATCAGTGAATGAATATTCTCACCCGAGGCCCGGCCGGGGGTTGGGCCGTGATCGTCGGTCTCTTGGCATCGAGCATGGCCGTGCATGCCGCCGAGCTGAAGTCGCTGACCATTTGTGCCGACCCCGGCAACATGCCGTTGTCGAATCAACGGGGCGAGGGTTTCGAGAATAAAATAGCCCAAGTGATTGGTACGGCTCTCGGCACGGGAGTGCAGTATTACTGGCGGCCCTCGATCGAGCGCGGACTCATGCGCACGACGTTGAGCGAGGGTAATTGCGATGTGTGGATGGATATGGCCTCAGATACCGAAGGTGCGGTCGTCCTGAAGCCCCTGTATCGCTCCACGTTTGTCCTCGCCTATCGCAACGACAAGGGCATTGCCATCAAGAATCTCGACGATCCGGCACTCAAGAAACTACGTGTCGGTGTGTTCCAGGTATCTGCGATGCGACAGGCTTTGGCCGATCACGGCGTGGCCGCGAATACCGTCATCCACTATCTGAGTCATAATGCGGATATAGTGGAAGACAACCAACCGTCCTACCAAGTTCAGGAAGTCATCGATGGCTCCCTCGATGTCGCCGCAGCGTGGGGTCCGATGGCCGGCTACTACCAGACGATCAAGCGCGCACCATTGACCATCCAACCGGTCAATCTGATGGAAGACAAGGTGCCAATGGAATTCGATATGGCGCTCGCCGTGCCAAGGGGTCGGCCGGATATCAAGGCGGCCGTCGAGCAAGCACTGGAGCAGCACAAGGGCGAAATACAGCAGATTCTCGTGGCGTACGGCGTACCCCTCGTGAAGTGCGACGACTGCCTGGTGAGCGGGGATCTGCCGTCGCATGGTCCTTACGCGGCGGCCAAACCCGACGTGCAGACCGCGCAGGTGGATGCGAAGGCCCGTGCCGTCAGAATGGCGGATCTTAAGAAATCGCTGGCGCGGGGCGCCAATCCCGATGACGAGTTGGACAACGCCATTACCGCCAACGACGTCGATCGCGTGCGTTATACGCTGAGCCACGGGGCGCACGCCAACTCGACGGACGGAACAGGCAACACGCCCCTGATCAATGCCTCCCGCTTCGGCTTCAACGGGGTGGCGACCTATCTCGTTGAGCACACGGCCGACCCGAATTTGGCTGATCGCAGCGGGTGGACGCCGCTCATGTATGCTGCGTGGGGCGACAATGCAACGTTGGCGCAAATGTTGATCTCACATGGTGCAAAAGTCGCCGCGGAAGACAATGAGGGACTGACGCCGTTGGCAATCGCTGCGCAAAACGGCAAGGCCAAGGCGGCAGACGTATTGATCGCGGCGGGTGCCGATGTCAATGCACCCGTCGCGAAAGGCGGCTATACCCCGTTGATGCTCGCGTCAGTTTCCGGTTCGAACGCAATCGCAACATCGCTGATCGCTCACGGCGCGCGAGTCAACGCCACAAATCCGGGCGGCGTCACCGCTCTGATGATCGCCGCCGCGAACGATCACCCCGGCATTGCCGAGTTGCTGCTCAGATCGGGCGCCGACGTCGCCGCACGCAGTGAGGACGGCCGCACCGCGCTCGGTATTGCGCAAGCGAAGAGCAATGAGAGCCTGATCAAGCTGCTACAGGAAGCCGCTCAGCGCGGTCAGCCCAAATCAAGTTAACGACGATAAACGGAGAAGCGTGATAATGAGACGAGTTCTGGTCGGATGCGTCATGACTGTAATCGCCCTCACGGCGGCGATCGGCGTGCTTGGCAAGGGTTGGGCTGCGGGCTCGGAAGACACCGCGGTTGATTACACCAAGATCGTGCCTTCGGACCTGGTCAAAGACGCGTCGAAAGGGAAGCTGGCAAACCCCTATAAGGACACGCAAGCCGACGTGGTCGCGCAAGGTCAGACGTTCTTTCGGAATTATGGCTGCAGCGGCTGCCATGGCGGCAACGGCGGCGGCGGCATGTGTCCTGCGCTGACGAACGACATCTGGGTATATGGGGGAGACGACGATACGCTGTTCAGGCTCGTCACGTTCGGCAGCGAGGAGCTGCAAAAACAAGGGTATACGCGCATAGGCCGAGAGAACGTGGTCGGCCCGATGCCGCCGTTCGGTACCATTATCAAGAGCGCCGATGATTTGTGGAAAATTCTTGCCTTTGTCCGCTCGAAATATAGCGGCGATCCCGCCTATAAATTTGGTGCGCCTGCGGAACCGCCCGCGAATCCTTGAGATACCCGCGGGAGTGATCAGGGGGCGGCGGCCGGATTATGTTGCATTGCAGATTGCGAGGCGACCGGAAGTGGATCAAGCTGTCGGCGAGCTGGCGGTGCAGCATGCACCCATGATCGTCGAAGAAACATAAATAACTAGATCGTCCGGGGGGGTATCGTGACGAATGTGAGCCTGGCAACCAGTCACGCTTCGCGCATATTTCAATTTGTCCACGATGGGCTCATGCCCCCTGGAATCGAGGCGCACGTCACGCGCTCGTGGCATCGCTGCCTCACGGAATATGGCATAGAACCGTCCGCACCGCGGAACAACGCGGCGCTAGATCCGCACGCCGTCAAGGAGCTGCAACAACGGATGGGGGAATTGCTCACCGTCGCCCGCGCCGAGATGGAGAGTCTTTACGAACAGATAGCCGGATCGGGCTTTGCGGTAATCTTGTCGGATACGCAAGGGGTCATGCTGAGCACGATCACGGATCCGACGCTAAGACGCGAATTCCGTGAAGCCGGCTTGGCGGTGGGTGCGGTTTGGGATGAGCGCAGCGAAGGAACCAACGGCATAGGCACCTGTCTTGCGGAGCGCGGACCGGTGACTGTGCATCGCGAGGAGCATTTTCGAGGGTACAACATGTCCCTGTCATGCTCCGGCGCGCCGATCCTTGATCCGCGCGGTGGGATCATGGCGGTCCTGGATGCTTCCACGGCAAATTCGAGCGATAGTCGGCTCATCCAGCGCCATACGATGGCTCTGGTCAACATGTCGGCGAACCTCATATCGCGATGGAATTTCCTCAACGAGTTCGCTCAATCCTGGATCTTGAGGTTTCACAGCCGGCCGGAGTTCGTCGGACTTCTGCACGAAGCTCTGGTTGCCATGGACGGGCGCGGCCATATTTTGGCGGTCAACGAAAGCGCGCTCGTACAGCTGGGATGTCCGTCGCGTACCGCCTTGGTCGGCCAGCCGATCGACAATTTCTTTCAATTCAACTTCGACTCGCTCGAACAGCGCGCGAGATTCGAGGCAAGTACGATCTGGCCGGTGCGCGATCTTGCCCACGGCCGGCGCTTCTTCGCGATTGCGCGCGCGCCCGTGCGCAATGACGTCCGATCCTTGAAGTTTGTGTCGCAGGGCCGGGCTGATGAAGCGGTCAGTGGGCCGCCGAGCGACCGCGGACAACAGCACGTCGTCGAAGACGCGCTGATGCGCAAAAATCTGATTTGCGGTCAGCAGCTTTTCTCCAAACAGGTGCCGATACTGCTGCTGGGTGCGACCGGCACCGGCAAAGAAGCCTTCGCGAAGGCGTTGCACCGCGGTGGGCTGTGGTTCGACAAGCCATTCGTCACCGTCAATTGCGCCGCTATTCCGGAAAGCTTGATCGAAAGCGAGCTGTTCGGCTATACCCGTGGCGCATTTACCGGCGCGGTGAAGGAAGGCCGGGTCGGCAAGATACAGCAATCGAACGGCGGCACACTTTTCCTCGACGAAATCGGGGATATGCCGTTGATGCTGCAGACGCGCCTCCTGCGCGTGATCGAGGAGCGCGAAGTCGTACCCCTCGGCAGCGACCAGTCGATTCCGGTCAATTTGCATGTCATCAGCGCCACGCATCGCGACATCCGCCAGATGATTCAGAAGGGCGAGTTTCGGGAGGATCTTTATTACCGCTTGAACGGTGTTACATTGCAGCTGCCGTTGCTGCGCGATCGCGCCGATAAGGGCGACCTGATTCGTATCCTGGTGCAGGAAGAGAGTTCCGGAGAGGAGCCCATCGAGATTGCCGAGGACGCGTTCCGCAAGCTGTTGGACTATTCTTGGCCCGGAAATATTCGCCAGCTACGCAATGCCCTGCGCACCGCCGCAGCGCTGTGCCATGACGGCATCATTCGGCTGTCGAACCTACCTCAGGAAATCATCGATACCGAGCCTCGCATGACGCCATCCGCGAGCGTCACGAGCGTCGTGGGAACCGCCGATAGCACGGCGCCCACCACGATTTTGCCGTCGGCCGCACTGCGCGAAGCCGAATGCGCAGCGCTGTTGCGGGAACTGGAGAGAATGCACTGGAACATCAGCCGAACCGCTCAAGCATTGGGGGTCAGCCGTAATACCCTGTATCGAAAAATGCACAAGCATCACATCGTAGTGGAGCATTAGCGGCGTCCCGCTCAGTAAGTGATCACCGAACGTATCACCTTGCCTGCGCGCAACATGTCGAAGGCGTGATTTATCTTCTCCAACGGCAGCACTTCACTGATCATCTCGTCGATCTTGATCTCACCGTTGAGGTAGCGCTCCACATAGCCGGGCAATTGCGAGCGCCCTTTCACGCCGCCGAACGCCGAGCCGCGCCACACCCGACCCGTGACCAACTGGAAAGGACGCGTGGATATTTCCTGACCTGCACCGGCGACCCCGATGATGGTCGATTCGCCCCATCCCTTGTGACAGCACTCGAGCGCTGAGCGCATCACATTGACGTTGCCGATGCATTCGAAAGAGTAGTCGACGCCTCCGTTCGTCATATCGACGATGACCTGTTGGATTGGCTTGTCGGAGTCCTTTGGATTGACGTAATCGGTAGCGCCGAGCGCTTTGGCCATGGTCCATTTGCTTGGGTTGAGATCCACCGCAATGATGCGTCGGGCCTTGGCCATCACCGCGCCTTGTACTACCGATAAACCGATGCCCCCGAGCCCAAATACTGCAACCGTAGAGCCCGGGGTGACTTTCGCCGTATTCAGCACCGCTCCGATGCCGGTCGTAATGCCGCAGCCTAGCAGGCAGACTTTCTCGAGCGGCGCCTTCGGATTGATCTTCGCTACCGAAATCTCCGGAAGCACGGTGTGCTCGGAAAACGTGCTGGTGCCCATGTAATGCAGAACCGGCTTACCCTTGATCGAAAAGCGCGACGTTCCGTCCGGCATCAATCCCTTGCCCTGGGTGACGCGGATCTTCTGGCACAAATTCGTCTTGCCAGACAGGCAATATTCGCATTCCCCGCATTCGGGCGTATACAGGGGGATCACGTGATCGCCCGGTTTGACGCTTTTGACGCCCGGTCCCACTTCCTCAACGATGCCGCCGCCCTCGTGGCCGAGGATTACCGGGAATAGCCCTTCCGGGTCAGCCCCCGAAAGCGTGAACGCATCGGTATGGCACACACCGGTCGCCACGATGCGCACCATGACCTCGCCGGCTTTTGGTCCGGCAAGATCGACTTCCTCGAGGCTCAGAGGTCTGCCCGCTTCCCAAGCAACAGCCGCTCTTGTCTTCATTGAATAGAGCTCCTGATAGTAGAACTAACGTCACAGGGACGCTTGACGATTAGCAGCTTGCGTGCCATCTCATGCCGCGAGCGGATAACGTTGATAAATCAAATACTTGCGCCGACGGAAAGCGGCGAATGGACGGTCGTACGGCAGGGTGTTTCTTAACCGCTACAGTTTGTGCCTCAAAAATGTAGCAGCTGCTCCGTCTGACAATTAATCCGTCGATGCATGTACCCCGGAATGATCGGATGGATTCCGTCGGCGCCGTTGCGCGGGTCAACCGCGTCGTGGCCGATTCATTCGGTGTCGGACGAAGATTTCGCTCGTAATTCTAGCCAGCCTCGCCGCGCGCGCTCGACGCTGGCCTGCGGATGATCCATAAAAAATTCCAGGGAGGTACCGCTCGAAAAACAGTAGAGCGCGCCATCGTCGGGATCGATCCAATTGAGCGAGCAATCTGCCTTGATTCTGGCGCCCGCTGCAACACCCAGCGGGTCCATGCTATCGAACTCGCCGTTCATCGGTTTCGGCGGAACGGCGGCCTTCCAAATTCCCGTGTTGTGCGCAGCGGCGCGCACGTCCGGCTGAACAGCGCTCGACTGTGCGGAAGCAGGTGTACACATGACTAGGGAAGCGGTCGCCAACAGTGCGGCAATGGCAGCTCTCATTTGATTCGCTCTCTTTAGATCGATCGCATGCGGCGCGAGTATGCCACGAGTTTGACCTGTGCGAAGGCGGGAGTATTATCCGCCAACGGGAAAAATCATTGAATAATCAGGAATTTCTCCCCTGCATTGTGGGGATCCATAAGAGCGACCCGCGGCGTCGAGAGAACAAAGTATCGCCAGTGAGCATTGTTGCCGATCGACTCAATGTGGGGCGATACCGCGCTTGTACGGGCATAGAGCGCTATCGAGTGAGGCGCGCCGCTCTGCGGACGCGGGCCATTGTCATCGTGGTCGCCAGCATGATCGGCGGCTGCATGCACTATCAAGCGGCGCCGCTCGACGCCGAACTCAGCGCTCGGCGGTTTGCGGCACGTCGACTCGATGACCCCAGCCTGCGCCGGGAAATAATTCGCCTCATGCCGCAGGCGGCGGACGAATGGCCGCCGCGAGAATGGGATCGTGCCGCTTTGCTGGCCGTTGCATTGGTGCAGAATCCGACCGTTGCGGTCGCGAACGCTCAAACACGCGCAGCGTTGGCCCACGAGATAACCGCGGGAGAGTCGCCGAACCCCGACCTTACCTTGCAATCAGAGTACGCTCGTCATGATCCTTACCCTTGGTTGTATGGGGTGGCCTTGAACTGGCTGCTGCGCTCACCCGAACGGCGCCGCTTGGAGACCAAGATAGCGCAGCTTGATACGAAAAATGCGCGCCTGGAGCTGATGGATGAGGCTTGGACCGTGCGTCGCGAGTTGACCACCGCGCTCTGCGATTGGGAAAGCGCTCGCCGGCGCTCGAATTTGCTCGATCGTCTTGCGACGGCCCAGGAGCGATTCGTCGAACTCGAACGGCAGCGGATAGAGGCGGGCGAGGACGCGCCCGGAGAACTGATCGGCAGCGAGCATGCGCTGATCGAGATCGAACAGCAGCGGGCGGAACTACGCGCGGCCGCGGAGGCTGCCCAAGCAGCTGCCGCCAAAGCACTAGGAATGCCGGTGCAGGCTCTAGACAGCATCGTCATTTCATGGCCAAACTGGGGCGAACCGCCGTTGGTGGACGAAGACAAGCTGCGCGAGATGCGCGAACAAGCACTTCTATCCCGAACCGATCTTGGGATGGCCATCAGCGATTACTCGGCGGCCGAAGCGAAGCTGCAACTGGCGGTTGCGCGGCAGTACCCACAATATGAACTTAGCCCAGGCTTTTATTGGGATCATGGCATCGCCAAATTTCCGTTCGACGTCAGCTTTTCGCTGCCCTTCAATCGCAACAGGGGTGAAATCGCCGAGGCGCGCGCGGGCCGCGATATTGCCGGGCAGCGCATGCTGGCACTCCAGGCCGACATCTACAGTGAGGTCGCCTCTGCCGAACGCGCAGAACGCGTCGCACGCGCGAGCATGAATGCGGCGGAACGGCAATTGGCAACGGCGCGCCGGCAACAACAACAGGCAGATCTGGGGCTGCGTCTCGGCGCGACGGATTCGCTGGAACAGATTGGAGCGCAGATCATTGTCACGCGGGTGGAGCTTGAAGTTCTACAAATGCGCGCGCAGCTGCAAGCCTCGCGCGATGTGCTCGAGGACGCGCTGCATGCGCCATTGTCGGGTCCGGAGCTCAAACTATCGATATCGGGTTCCAGCCTCGCTCCCGGAGCAGGTTCGTGAGAATGCGTGACGGGCGGATGTTGCGGATCGCCCTTTGCGCGGTGTTTGCGTTTTCCTTGAGCGCCATCGGCGACGAAGACGACGATGAAAAAGCAGCCGCTTCCGATCAACAAGCGGCCTCTCCCGGCTTGAATGAAGAGCAGCAGCGAGCGGTCGGCATCGTCGTTGCGCATCCGCTTGTTGCAAGGGTGCCGGAGCGCATCGAGGCGTTTGGTCTGGTGCTGGATGCGACGCTGCTCATATCCGATCTGGGAGAAAAGAGCGCCGCCGACGCTGTGCTGCGTTCTTCATCGGCTGAATTGGCGCGCTTGCGCGCGCTATTCGCGGGCGGTGCAAGTGCATCGATGAGAGCGCTCGAAGCGGCGCAGGCCGATCAGGCGAAATCGCGAGCGGCGGCGGAATCTGCATCGGCGCGATTCGACCTGCATTGGGGCCCGGTGGCGGCGCTGTCGCCGCCGGCGCGCGAGAAGTTGCTGAACGCGTCGGGGAGCGGGCACAGTTTGCTGGTGCGCGCCGACCTACCCGGCCTCCACAGCCTCGGACTTTTGCCGGCGAAAGCTCTGTTGGATGTGGACGGCATCCAGGTTCCCGGTCGTGTCCTTGGCGCGCTACGCCAATCCACCGATGCGCAGAGCCTTGGTGTGTTGGTCGAAGTGCAGAATGCACCTCTCGGGTTAGGTCCAGGCGCTCGCATACCGGTTGCCTTATTGACGGAAGATCGGACGGCCCTGCTGCTGCCGCGAGACGCATTGCTTTATGATGAGAACGGTGCCTACGTCTACAAACGACTGGGCAAAAGGGCCGGCGATACGAAAATGAGATATGCGCCGGTGAAGGTGTCGCTGTTGCTGCCCTATGGCGACGGGTGGTTGGTCCAGGGTGTTGATGACGATGACGATATCGTCGTGCATGGCGCCGGAGTGTTGTGGTCTCTGCAGGGGGTGGGTGCCCATGCGGTCGATGACGACGACGATTAGAGCACCCGAGCATGCTGGCAGCCATCGTTCGCGCCTCCCTGGGCAATCCGCGCATAATCGTCGCGCTTGCGTGTCTGATCGCTTCGCTCGGCGTTGCCGCGCTGGTGGCGGCGCGCTTCGACGTGTTTCCGGATTTCGCACCGCCTCACGTGCTGGTGCAAACCGAAGCGCCGGGGCTCGACGCCACCCAAGTCGAAGCACTGGTGACGCGGCCCTTGGAAGAGCTGCTGGCCGGCACAGAGAATGTAAAATCCGTTCGTTCGACGTCGAGTCAGGGCCTCTCGGCAATTCAGGTAGTGTTCGACCGAGGCGGCGATCCGTATCGCCAGCGCCAAGTCGTGACTGAGCGCCTGGCCGAATCCGCCGGACTCCTTCCGTCCGGCGTCCGAGCGCCGCTCTTGTCGCCCTTGAGCTCCTCGATGGAATATCTCGTGCATTTCGGCTACACCAGCGATCGGTTATCGCCGGTAGAGTTGCGCGACGTTGTGCAATGGATCGTCAAGCCGCAAATACTTGCCGTTCCCGGCGTGGCGCAGGCGCAGATTTTCGGCGGTGAGGTGCGCGAACGTGAAATCGCGGTCGACCCCTCCAAACTTGCCGCGGCCGGCCTTGCGCTCGACGATGTCTTAACCACGGCGCAACGCGCCACTGCCTTGATCGGCGGCGGCTACATCGAAACGCCGATGCAACGCATCGTCATTCAGGCGCAGGCCGCCGGCGCCACGACCGATGCGCTGGCGCAGGCGGTGGCCGGAACGCACGGCGGGTTGCCGATACGCCTGGGCGACGTCGCAACCATACGCGACGGTGCCGAGCCGCGCTTCGGCGATGCGTTGATCGCCGGTAAACCGGGCATCCTCATCGAGACATCCACCCAATTCGGCGCCAACACGCTGGAAGTCACCCGGGCGCTCGAAGAGCGTCTCAATGCATTGGCACCGGCGCTCGAAAAGCAAGGAGTACAGTACCACGCGGCTCTGCTGCGGCCGGCGAGTTTCATCGAAAGCGCCATCGAGAAGCTGCGCAATTCATTGTTGATCGGCGCGGTCCTCGTCGTCGCATTATTGTTGGTAACGCTGCGCGACTGGCGAGGCGCGTTCGTCTCGTTCAGCGCCATCCCGCTTGCACTGCTCACCACGGTCTGGATCCTCGAGGCATGGTCCTTCAGTCTGAATACCATGACGTTGGGTGGCTTGGTGGTTGCGCTCGGTGTCGTCGTCGATGATGCTGTGATCGACGTGGAGAACATTCTGCGCCGCCGCCGCAGCGCCGGACGCGAGGTGAACGTCGGCGAGTTGTTCATCAGCGCGTCACTCGAAGTACGGCGACCGGTGTTCTACGCGACGGCGGCAGTGGCGGTGGCCTTTCTGCCGATTCTGCTGATGTCAGGATTGCAAGGCGCATTTTTCCGGCCGCTGTCGATCGCCTTTCTACTCGCCGTCGGCCTGTCCTTGCTGGTCGCGATGAGCGCGACGCCGGCGATGTGCGCATTGCTGATGGCCGATCATCAGCCTCGACCTGAGGCTGGCTTTCTCGAGCGGTGCAAGCGCTGGCAAGTCGGCGCCATTGGATGGCTGAACAGTCGGCCACGCGCACTGCTGGCGATTTTTCTCGGGAGCGGCATAGCCGGAATCGTATTTCTGCCCATGTTGGGTGCGCGTTTGCTTCCAGATTTCCGGGAGAATTACCTGATTGCGCATGCTTCCTTGCGCGCCGGTGTTTCGCTCAGCGAAACCACCCGCGTTGGACTACTCATTTCGAAACGGCTGATCGCGATTCCCGGCGTCAAGAGCGTCGCGGAGCAGATCGGTCGCGCGGAAAACGGGCAGGATCCTGATGCACCCAACAAGAGCGAGTTCGAGGTACAAATAGATCCGGCGCAAGGTCACAGCGCGACCGAAATCGATGCCGCCATCCGCGACGTGTTCGATGATTTTCCGAATCAACTGGTGGAAATCTACTCGGTCTTGGCGGAGCGCATCGGCGAAACCCTGTCCGGGGAGTCGGCGCCCTTCTCCATCAGCGTAATAGGCTCCGATCTCGATGCCGACGACCGCGTGGGCGCACAGATCGTCGAGTTGCTGCAGCACCTGCCCAACAGCGGCAACGTGCGTCTGGTGGTTCCACCCCGTGAGGCGGAATTGCGCGTGGAACTTCTTCCCAAGCAACTGGCTATCTATGGTTTGCAGGCTGCGGACGTTTTACAAACCATCAATGCGGCATACCACGGCAGCATTGCCGCCGAACTCAATCAGGCGGATCGCAGCGTGCCGGTCGCGGTGCGCATCGCGGGAGCCGGTTCAGATCCGCATGCGCTGGATGAACTGCTGTTGCGCGGACGCGATGGTGCTCTGACACGGCTGTCCGACGTTGCGAAAGTCACCATGGTGTTGGCGCGCAGCTTGGTGGATCATCAAGACGGCCTGCGCCGTCAAATCGTAGTGGCATCGCCAAAAGGCGCCGATCAGGCCGGTTTCGCCGAGGCGGTGCGCAAGGCGATTGCTGCAAAGCTAGAACTGCCGCCGGGCGTGTATCTGCGCTACGGCGGCGCGGCTGAAGCGCAAGCCGCGGCGGCGCACGAACTGATATTGCACTCGGCCGCGGCCTTCGTGCTGATCGTGCTGCTGCTGGCTATGGCGTTCGGCCATACGCGGCACGTGCTGCTCGTGCTGGTCGCGTTGCCAAGCACGCTCATCGGCGGCGTCGTGGCTGTCGCCTTGACTGGCGGAACGTTGACGATAGGTGCGATGGTGGGCTTCGTCGCGCTCTTCGGCATGGCCGCGCGCAATACCATTTTGCTCATATCGCACTACGATCATCTAGTCCGCGAGGAAGGCCAGACCTGGAATCTCCAGACTGCGATGCGCGGCGCGGAGGAACGGTTAACTCCGGTGATGCTCACTGCGATGCTCACCGGCTTGGCGCTGTTGCCCGTTGCTTTGCAATTGCGTCAGCCCGGGCACGAAATCGAAGGGCCGATGGCCGTGGTGATTCTTGGGGGACTGGTCTCTTCCACCTTAGTAAGCCTGCTGCTGATTCCGCCGCTGGCCGCGCGCTGGCTTCGACCCGGCTGAGCCGCTCGTATGCCCGCATCGCGGCCCGAGCGTATGGTTGGTTGGCCGTGCATCCGTGGCGTATGATATCAAATCCCCCTTGATGAGCCCGTGTCATGAGCGCTTGCGAATCGTTCCATCCCGCCGTCGCCGCGTGGTTCACGCGGACTTTCGATGCACCCACGCAGGCGCAGGCCGGAGCGTGGCCCGCCATCCGGGCGGGACGAGATGTGTTGGTTGCCGCGCCGACCGGCTCGGGTAAGACGTTGGCCGCCTTTCTGGCGGCCATTGACCAGCTCATCAAGGAGGGCGCCGCCGGCGTGCTGCCGGATGAGACCCGAGTGCTCTATATTTCACCGCTGAAGGCATTATCGAACGACATCTACCGAAATCTGGATGCGCCTTTGGCGGGGATTCGCGGTCAGCTTGCAGCGCTTGATCTAGCGGATGTGGAGATACGCACGGTGGTGCGAACCGGCGACACCTCTCAGTCCGAGCGCGCGCGGATGCGCCGTAAAGCACCGCATATCGTCGTGACGACTCCGGAATCGTTCTACGTGCTCTTGGGCTCGGAATCGGGCCGGGCCATGCTCTGCACCTGCCGTACGGTCATCATCGATGAAATCCATGCCATTGCCGCCAACAAGCGCGGTGCCCATTTGGCGCTGTCGCTCGAGCGCTTGCAGGCAATCGCGGGACGCAGATTGGTGCGCATCGGGTTGTCCGCGACGCAAACACCCATCGAAGAGGTAGCGCGACTCTTGATCGGTTCAAACTCGAGCTTCGGCGATTGCGTCATCATCGACGGCGGTCACCACCGCAGACGTAATCTAGCCCTGGAATTGCCGGCTGTACCCCTCGAACCGGTGATGTCCGGCGAGGTCTGGACGCTAGTTTACGACCGTCTTGCCGAACTTGCGGGGGAGCACCGCACCACCCTCGTGTTCGTCAATACGCGGCGGCTCGCCGAGCGGGTCGCGCGCCATCTTTCGGAACGCCTCGGCGAGGACAATGTGGCTGCGCATCACGGCAGCTTGGCCAAGGAGCGCCGCTTCCAAGCCGAACAGCGGCTGAAGCGGGGCGAGCTGAAAGCGCTCGTGGCCACGGCATCCTTGGAGCTTGGCCTCGACATCGGCGGCGTTGATCTAGTCTGCCAGATCGGATCGACGCGCTCGATCAACGCGTTTCTGCAACGCGTCGGACGCGCGGGACACGCGGTCGGCGGCACGTCCAAGGGCAGATTGTTTCCGCTCTCGCGTGATGATCTCGTCGAGTGCGCGGCGTTGCTCGATGCGGTGCGCCGCGGCGAGTTGGACCGCCTCATCGTTCCCTGCAATGCATTGGATGTCTTGGCCCAGCAACTCACCGCCGAAGTCGCCGCGCGGGAGTGGTCCGAGGACGCATTGTTCGAGCTCTTTCGCGGCGCCTATGCCTATCGCAACCTGCGGCGAGAGGACTTCGACGATTGCGTCGGCATGCTGGCGCAAGGATTCAGCACCCGCCGCGGACGCCACGGCGCGCTCATCCATCGCGATACCGTCAACAGGACGCTGCGTCCCCGCAAGGGTGCCCGGCTCACGTCCATTACGTCGGGCGGCGTCATTCCGGATAACGCCGATTACAAAGTAATGCTCGAACCCGAAGGCTTTTCGGTGGGCTCGGTCAATGAAGATTTCGCCGTCGAGAGCTTACAGGGCGATGTGTTCCAACTGGGCAATACATCGTATCGAATATTGCGCGTCGAGCGCGGCACGGTGCGCGTCGAGGACGCTCATGGACAACCGCCGTCCATTCCCTTCTGGCTGGGCGAGGCGCCCGGCCGCAGCAATGAGTTGTCGGCGGCAGTCTCTCGCCTTCGAAGCGAGATCTCGCAACGGCTCGACGTCGATGCGGGCGCTGCGTCGCGCTGGCTGGTGGAGGCGGTGGGCCTCGATCAGGTCGCCGCGGAGCAGCTCGCCGACTATCTCGGCGCCGGCCGTGCGGCCTTGCAGGGCCTGCCGACGCACGGCACCCTCATTTTTGAGCGGTTCTTCGACGAGTCCGGCGGCATGCAGCTCGTCATTCATTCCTCGTTCGGCAGCCGCGTGAACCGTGCCTGGGGTTTGGCGCTGCGCAAGCGTTTCTGCCGTACATTCAACTTTGAGCTGCAGGCGGCCGCGACCGAGGATCATATCGTGTTGTCGCTGACCCACGCGCATAGTTTCGAGTTGGCGGACGCCGCGCGTTATCTGCATTCGAATACCGTTCGACGCGTGCTGGTCCAGGCGCTGTGCGCCGCACCGATGTTCGAAGTGCGGTGGCGGTGGGACGCCGGCATCGCGCTGGCGCTGCCGCGGTTTCGCGGCGGCAAAAAGATTCCGCCGCAGATCGCAAGAATGAATGCCGAGGATCTGCTGGCCGCCGTGTTTCCCGACCAAACGGCCTGCGCCGAAAATTTGTCCGGTGAGATCGAGATTCCCGACCACCCGCTGGTTCGGCAAACGATTCGCGACTGTCTCGAAGATGCGATGGATATCGACACCCTCGAGGAGGTTCTGCGCGGCGTGGAAACCGGCAGGATCAGGATCATCGCGCGCGATCTCACAATGCCTTCGCCGCTGGCACTCGAAGCCCTCAACGCGCGTCCCTATGCGTATCTCGATGACGCTCCGCTCGAAGAGCGGCGCACCCAGGCCGTGATGGGCCGCCGTTGGATCGATGCTGCGTCGGCGGCCGATATCGGACGGCTGGACGCCGAAGCGATCGCTCGGGTTCGCGAAGAGGCCTGGCCCGATGCCGCCACTGCCGACGAACTGTGCGATGCGCTGTCGTGGCTGACATTCCTGACCGATCATGAGGTTCGCGAGCATGCCGGCTGGCCGAGATTGATCGACCAGCTCGTATCGCAGGGTCGGGTCGTCCGCATCGAGGTGAGCGGGCATCCGGCTTTGTGGGTGCCTGTCGACAGACGAGGCCTGTTCGAGCCTGACGTGCCGTCGTCGAACGAGTCGCTGGTGGAAATCGTTCGCGGGCGGCTCGAGGGCTTAGGGCCGGTGAGCGCGGCTGCCGTAGCCCAGTCGCTGGGCCTGCCATCCTCGTCGGTGAGCGTGGCGCTCGCCGCGCTCGAGGCGGAGGGGTTTGCCATGCGCGGCCGATTTACACCCGCTGCCGCCCAAGAGGAATGGTGCGAGCGCCGCTTGCTCGCGCGCGTGCATCGCTATACCGTCAAGCGACTGCGTGCGGAAATAGAACCGGTGCAAGCGAGAGAATTTCTGCGCTTCCTGTTCGATTGGCAGCGTGTTCTGCCGGATGCGCGGATGCAAGGCTCGGATGCAGTGGCGGCGGTGCTTGCTCAGCTCGAGGGCTTCGAGGCGCCGGCGGGCGCATGGGAAAGCGACATCATTCCCGCGCGAATTTCGGAATACGATCCACACTGGTTGGATGAGCATTGCCGCGCCGGCCGGTTCGTCTGGGCACGCCTGGAGGCACGCACAGGCGCTGGGGAAAAAAGTGCGGGGCCGATCCGTTCGACGCCCATTACTCTGCTCGCGAGACGGAATGCGAAGGCCTGGGCCGCACTTACCCAACCGCACGAGGCGGCGCAGCTTAAGCATAAGCCGCATGCCGTGTTCGACTTCATTCAAGGGCATGGAGCGTCTTTCTTCGACGACATTGCCGACGGCGTGCACATGCTGCCGGTCGAAGTGGAAGAGGCGCTCGCGGAACTCGTGGCGCTCGGTCTCGTGAATTCCGATAGCTTTGGCGGCTTGCGAGCGCTACTCGTGCCGACCAGCCAACGGGGAAGGTTGGGTTCCGGCGCGGCGGGGCGGCGGCGGCTGGCGATGTTCGGAATGGCCGATGCGGGCCGATGGGCCGTCGTGCGCCGGGACGTGTCGGCGCCGGCGCCGCGCCCCGATGAGGATGCCGTTGAACATGTGGTGCAGACGTTGTTGCGCCGCTGGGGCGTGATTTTCTGGAAGCTTCTGGCGCGCGAGGCCGATTGGCTGCCGAGCTGGCGCGATGTCTTGATGTGCTGCCGGCGCCTCGAAGCGCGAGGCGAGATACGAGGCGGCCGGTTCATTGCCGGCTTCGCGGGCGAGCAGTATGCGAGCCCCGATGCGGTGGGGCTGCTGCGCGACGTGCGCCGACGACCCCTTGCCGGACAGTACGTGTCGCTGTCGGGCGCGGATCCTCTGAATCTGCTCGGCATCGTGACGCCGGGCGCGAGGCTGCCTTCTTTGACCGGCAATCGGGTGCTGTATCGCGATGGATTGCCCGTGGCCACGTACGCCGCCGGCACAATCACCTTTCTGGAAACCCTCGATCCGAAGGAGCAGTGGCTGGCTCAAAACGCCCTTCTGCGTCGCCAGGTGCCGGACGCTTTGATTGGCTGGGATAGCCGGGACGCCGCTAATTGAGCTGCGCTTCGGTCCACCCGCCGCCCAATGCTTCGATGAGCATTACGCTGGCTTGTAGACGGCTCGAAAGCACGGATAATGCCGTCTCCTCGCTGGAGAGCCGCGTGGTCTGCGCGGTGATGACACTGCTGTACGGCACGGTTCCGGCCTTGTATTGATTGAGCGTGAGCTTTTCAGCCTCTTTGGCGGCGGCCACCGCGGCGTCCTCGACCACCGCCTGCTGTTCCAGGACGCGCAACGTGACGATCTGGTCCTCGACCTGTTCGAACCCGGATAGCACCGTCTGCCGATACGTTGCGACGTTCGCCTCGTAGGCGGCTCGCGCTTGGGCAACTTCGGCACGACGCAGTCCCCCGTCGAAGATTGTCTCCGCCAATTGCGGACCTACGGCCCACACTCGATTCGACGCGTTCAGCAATCGGCTGAAGGTACCGCTGGTGTACTGATCCGACCCGGACAATATCAGGCTCGGGAAAAATGCCGCCGTGGCTACGCCGATTTGCGCATTCGACGCGGCCATTTTGCGCTCTGCCTCCGCCACATCGGGGCGTCTCTCCAAGAGCGTCGAGGGAATTCCTGCGGGTACGGTGGGCACGTCGGTCCGCATCGCACCGGTTGCCAGCGAAAAGGCGGCCGGTTGCTCACCGATCAGCACCGCGATCGCGTGTTCGAGTATGCCGCGTTGAATCTTCGCATTGATCTGTTGCGCTTGGCTGTTGAGCAGCTGGGTCTCGGCGCTGACGACATCGGCTTTGGCCGCCACGCCGAATTTGTAGCGACTCTCGGTGATCTGGAGCGAGAGCCGTTCGGCAACGACGATATCATCCAAGAGGCGTTGCAGCTCATCCTGGGCGCGCAGTTCAAAGTAGTCGGTGGCAAGCTCACCTTGGGCCGACAATGTCGCTGCCGCCAGCGCGGCGACACTCGCCTGCGCAGATGCGCGATCGCTCTCGACGGTGCGGCGAATCTGGCCCCAGATATCCAGTGTCCAGTTGCCTGAGACCGTTGCAGCAGCGGTGGTGCGCGCCGGTGCCGTGCCGATCGCGCCGCGCTGCGGTCCGGCGCTGGCAGCGATGGTGGGCCAGAAGCCGGCGCGGGCCTGTGCAACCAGCGCGCGGGCTTGATCCACCGCGGCCGCGGCCGCCTTGACGTTTTCGTTCGAGATCTGGATTTTGGCCTCGAGCGCCGCCAATTGGTCGTCTTTGAAGATGCTCCACCACGGTCCGCGACTCATCGCATCGTTCGGCTCGGTGGGCTTCCAGTCGCTCTGTTCCTTGTAGTTCTCCGCGGTCTGGAAATTGGGCCGATGATAGTCGGGTCCCACGGCGCAACTCGCCAGCAGCGCGATGCCGCCCGCACACAGGAACCAACGGGATGGGCCGGTCACGTGGCCGGCTCCGCAGGACCGTACGGGCCGCCCGCGGGGGTATCCGGGGTTTGCCGGGGATGTTTTTGCCGCTTCCAGTAGCGATGCACATACAAATACACCACCGGCGTGGTGTACACCGTGAGCAGCTGACTGACGATCAGACCGCCGACGATGGAAATGCCCAATGGCCTGCGCATTTCGGTGCCGTCACCATAGGCGAGCGCCAGCGGCAGCGCCCCCGCGATAGCCGCGCACGTGGTCATCATGATGGGCCTGAAGCGCAGTGAACAGGCATGCGCAATCGCCGCCAGCGGGTCCATCCCCAAGGTGCGCTCCGCCTCGAGCGCGAAATCCACCATCATGATCGCGTTCTTTTTCACGATGCCGATCAGCAGCAAAATACCGAGGAATGCTATCAGGCTGAACTCGGTGCCGGTTGCCAGCAGTGCGAGCAGCGCTCCGACGCCCGCGGACGGCAGCGTCGACAGAATGGTCAAGGGCTGACTGTAGCTCTCGTACAGAACACCCAGCACCACATAAATGGCCAGGAGCGCCGCCGCCAACATCAACGGTGTATTGCTGTTGCTCTGTTGGAACAGCTTCGCGGTCCCGTAGGTGCCGCCTTGAATGGTGACGGGGACGTGGATATCGCTCATTTTGCGCTCGATCGCCTTGAGAGCCGTGCCTAGCGACTCTCCTTCGATTAAGTTGAAGGCGATGGAAGTCGACACCGATGTCCCCGTGTGATTGACGCTGACCGGCGTCGTACTGGTTGCGAAATGACTGAACGCCGCGAACGGCACGACGGTTTCCGACGCGATGCTGACGGCGGAACCCGTCGACGTGTTGCCGCGGCCCGCGTTGGCCAGCGAATTCAACGCCAAATTTCGCGCGGCATTTTCGGCCACCGCAGCGGCGCTCAACGTTGTGCCGGTCCCGCCGCCCGACGTCGACGCGAGTTGCGTGGTGCCCGCCACGGCCTGCGTGGCTTGCGTTCCGCTGACGGCGCCGCCGGAGGTGCTGATGTAGAGTTCCTTCAACACGTCCGGGTTCTGCCAGTACTGCGGGGCCACTTCCATGACGACGTGGTATTGCTGCGGACTGAACGGGTTGTAGATATTCGAGACCTGAGCTTGGGCGAACGCATCCCCCAACGCATTGTCGATCTGCACTTCAGTGAGTCCGAGCCGCGATGCGGTGTCTCGGTCCACGATCAAATCGGCTTCGAGGCCGCCGGGCTGCAGATCGGTGTCCACGTCCGCCAGTTCGGGCATGTCCTGCATCGCGGTGCGCAGCTTCTGAGACCACATACGAAGTTCGGTGAGGTCGTCTCCCAGAAGCGTGTATTGATATTGCGAATTGGCTGATCGGCCGCCGCCGCCGATGTCCTGCACGGCTTGCAGAAACGTCGAAACGCCCTGGACTCGCGCGAGCTTCGGCCGCAGTCGAGCGATGACCTGGTCCGCCGATGTGTGCCGCTTCCCCAGCGGCTTCAGCGCGACGGTGACATTGGCGCGCGGGCCGCCGCTGCTCGGTCCGAAACCGCCGGCGCCGACCGAGCCCGTGACGGTGGCAACCGCGGGATCCTGCTGGATGATCTGCGCGACTTCCTGCAGTTTACGCTTCATAAATTGGAAGGAGCTCGACGCATCGCCGCGAATGCCTCCCTGCAACTGACCGGTGTCCTGCTGCGGGAAAAATCCCTTGGGAATGGCGACATAGAGGTAAACATTGAGCCCGATCGTCGCGAACAGCACGAACATCATGATGTGCCGGTGATGCAATGCCCAGTCCAGCGTTCGCTCGTAGCCGCGGCGCAGCCGTTCGAATCTCCGGTCGAACGCGCGCGCGAAGCGCGAAGGTTTGCGGTCGCGCTCTCGCTGGAGCAGCAGCGAACACATCATCGGCGTGGTCGTCAATGAGATCACCAACGAGATCAAAATCGACACCGACAAGGTGACGGTGAACTCGCGGAAAATCCGTCCCACAAGGCCGCCGGCAAACATGAACGGAATGAATACCGCGATCAATGACAGGCTCATGGAGACCACGGTGAAGCCGACTTCGCGTGCGCCCAGCATCGCGGCGCTCATTCTCCCCATGCCGGCCTCGATGTGCCGGGTGGTGTTCTCCATGACGACGATGGCGTCGTCCACGACGAAGCCGGTGGCGACCGTGAGCGCCATCAACGAGAAGTTATCGAGCGTGTAGTTGAGCAGATACATGGCGCCGAACGTGCCGATCAGCGACACGGGAACGACCAACGCGGGGATCAATGCCGCGCGGTAGCTGTTGAGAAAAATGTAAACGACGAGAATGACCATCGCCACCGCCAACATCAGTGTCTGTTCAACCTGGCGCAGCGAGGCGCGTATGGTGACCGAGCGGTCGAACGTGACCACCAGATCGATCTTGGGATCGATGGAGTTCTTCAGCTCAGGAAGCGCGGCCTTCACCGCATCGATCATTTCGATGACGTTGGCGCCCGGTTGCTGATAGACCGTCACGAATACGGCCGGCCTGCCGTTGTACAGGCCGTAGGTGCGAATGTCCTCCGTGGCGCCGTCCTGCATGTCCAGGACTTGGGCGACATCGCCGAGACGCACGTTCGCGCCGTTGCGATTGGCAATGATGAGGTTGCGGTACGGTGCCGCATCGCGTGCGTTGTCGTTGGTGTAGATCTGATAGTGGAGACCGGAGGATTCGATCGAGCCCTTGGGTGCGTTGGCGTTGGCGTTGGAGATGGCGGCGCGCACATCCTGCAACCCAATACCGTACTGGGAAAGCGATTGAGGATTGATTTCCACGCGAACCGCCGGCAGTGCGCTGCCGTTCACGTTGACGCCGCCGACGCCCTGAATCTGCGACAGGCGTTGCGAAATCACCGCATCGGCGGCGTCGTAGATTTGACCTTGGGTGAGCACATCGGAAGTCATCGCGATGGCCATCACCGGGAATAGAGCGCTGTTGATCTTGCGGTAGGAAGGATTGTGCGTCAGCGAGGACGGGAGGTCGGCATGCGCTGCGACGATGGCCGCCTGCACGTCCCGCGCGGCACCGTCGATATTGCGGTCTACCCCGAAGGTCAGCTGGATGCTCGACGTGCCGACGCTGCTGCTCGACGTCATGTCGTCCACATCCGCGATGGCGCCGAGGTGACGCTCCAACGGGGTTGCGACCGTGCTCGCCATGACTTCCGGGCTCGCCCCCGGAAGCTGCGCCGAGACGAAGATGGCCGGTACGTCGATGCGGGGGAGCGGCGCGACGGGCAAGAGCATGAACGCCACGGCGCCGCAGAGCGCCACGCCGACCGTCAACAGCGTCGTCGCCACCGGCCTCCTGATGAACGGCGCCGACAGGTTCATGTGGGGTTGTCCGCGAGCGCCGCGGCTTCTTGACGGTGTCGTCCACGGAACCGGGTGGCGATGCGGTCGAACGCCAAATAGATCACCGGCGTCGTGAACAGCGTCAGCACTTGGCTCACCAAGAGACCACCCACGATGCTGACGCCCAAGGGATGGCGCAGTTCCGAGCCCGTCCCAGTGCCGAACATCAGGGGCAGCGCGCCGAAAATGGCGGCCACGGTCGTCATCAAAATGGGGCGGAACCGCAACAGACACGCTTGGTAGATGGCTTCGCGAGGCGAGAGGCCATCATCCCGTTGCGCGACGATGGCGAAATCGATCATCAAAATGGCGTTTTTCTTCACGATGCCGATCAACAAAATGATCCCGATCAGCGCAATGATGGTGAGGTCGTCCCCGGCCAGCATCAGCGCAAGCAGCGCGCCGATGCCGGCCGACGGCAATGTCGACAGAATCGTGATGGGGTGGATGAAACTCTCATAGAGCATGCCCAGCACGATGTACATCACCAGGACCGCCGCCAGCAACAAGAGAAGTTCGTTGTTGAGATTGTTGCGGAACGCGAGCGCGGCGCCTTGGAAGGTGGTGCGAATGCTGTTTGGAATTCCGATGGATCGCTCGGCGTTTTCGATGGTATCGACGGCTGCGCCAAGCGAGGCATCGGGCGCCAGATTGAACGACACCGTGGTCGCCGGAAATTGCGCCAGATGATTGATGAGCAGCGGTCTCGTTTCGACGTCCACTTTCACGATGGCCGACAGCGGTACTTGGCCGCCGGCGGATGAGGGCACATAGATTGAGGCCAACGAGTCCACCGTTCGATACGATTGCGGATCCGCTTCCAAAATCACCCGGTACTGATTCGACTGCGTGAATATGGTCGACACGATGCGTTGCCCGAAGGCATCGTACAATGCGTTGTCCACGGTGCCCACGCTGATGCCGAGCCGCGCGGCGCTGTCGCGGTCGATGGTGACATAGGCCGCCAACCCATTATCTTCTTGGTTACTGGCGACGTCGGCAAGCTCCGGTTGTTGGCGCAACGCCGATAACAGCTGGGGCGTCCAGGTGGACAGCGCCGCCGCATCGGCACTTTCCAAGGTGAATTGATACTGAGTGCGGCTCACGGTGTTATCCAGCGTCAGATCCTGAACCGGCTGCATATACAAGGTGACGCCCGCAACATCGGCCGTTTCGGATCGGAGCCGGCGGATGACGTCCGCAACGCTCGAGGTGCGCTGGTTGCGCGGCTTCAAATTGATGAGAAATCGGCCGCTGTTCAACGTGACATTGTTGCCGTCCACGCCGATGAACGAGGATAGGCTCTGCACGTCGGGGTCGGTGAGAACGGCGGCTGCGAGCGCTTGTTGACGATCCGCCATGCCGGCGTAGGAAATCGACTGGCTGGCTTCGGAAACGCCTTGAATCAGGCCGGTGTCCTGATCGGGAAAAAATCCCTTTGGAATCAGAATGTACAAGAGCGCGGTGACCGCCAGGGTGGCGGCCGCCACCGCCAAGGTGAGTCTCTGATGATCGAGCACCCACGTGAGCTTGCGGCCGTACCATTCGACCACGGCCGCAAACCAGCGCCCTGATCCCCGGGCATTCGAGTGGTCCGAGCGGGATTTGAGGAGTTTCGCGCACATCATGGGCACGAGCGTCAGCGACACGACCGCTGAGATCAGGATGGTGACTGCGAGCGTGATCGCAAACTCCCGAAACAGCCGGCCCACCACATCCTGCATGAAAAGCAGAGGGATCAGCACGGCGATCAGCGACACCGTGAGAGAAATGATGGTGAAGCCGATCTGCCCGGAGCCTTTGAGCGCGGCCTCGAGCGGCGAATCCCCCCGTTCGATGTAGCGCGAAATGTTTTCGACCATGACGATGGCATCGTCGACGACGAAACCCGTGGCAATGGTCAAGGCCATGAGCGACAAATTATTGAGGCTGAAGCCGGCCAGATACATCACGGCGAAGGTGCCGATGAGAGACAGCGGCACGGAAAGGCTCGGGATGATGGTGGCGGGCACGTTGCGCAGGAACAAATAGATCACCAGCACGACCAGCACCACGGCCAGCGCCAGTTCGAACTCGACGTCGGCGACGGATGCTCTGATGGTGGTCGTGCGGTCCGTCAGAATGGCGACGTCCACACCGGTGGGCATGGCGGCCTGCAACGATGGCAGCAGGTCGTGGATTCGGTCGACCACGTCGACGACATTGGCTCCCGGCTGACGCTGAACATTGACGATCAATGCGGGCGTCGAGTTCATCCAGCCGCCGAGCTTGGCGTTTTCCGCGCCGGAAACCAAGGTAGCGACATCCTTGAGTCGAACCGGCGCTCCGTTCTTGTAGGCGATCACGACGTTGCCGTAATCCTCGGCATTCCTGATCTGGTCGTTGGTATTGACCGTATATGCGCTGCTGGGACCGTCGAGAGTTCCTTTGGGGCCGTTCTGATTGGAGTTGTTGATGGTGGTGCGCAGGTCGTCGATGTTCAAACCGTACGCCGCCAGCGCTCGGGGATTCACCACGACGCGTACTGCGGGACGCTGTCCGCCGCTGATGCTGACGACGCCCACGCCTTTGAGTTGCGAGATCTTCTGTGCGATGCGTGTGTCGGCGAAGTCTTCCACTTCGGTGAGCGGCATCACTTTGGATGTGATGCCCAAGATCAGAACCGGCGCATCGGCGGGGTTGACTTTGGCATATATCGGCGGTGCCGGCAGATCCTGAGGCAGGAGATTCTGGGCGCCGCTGATCGCGGCTTGAACTTCCTGTTCGGCGACGTCGATGGCGAGCGCCAAATTGAATTGCAGCGTGATGACCGAGGCGCCGCCCGAACTCGTCGAGGACATCTGGCTGAGTCCCGGCATCTGGCCGAACTGCTTTTCCAGGGGCGCCGTGATGGCGGACGTGACGACTTCGGGGCTCGCGCCGGGATAAAACGTTTGCACCTCGATGGTCGGATACGCCACTTCGGGCAGCGCCGACAAAGGCAGCTGTGTGTAGGCGATGGCGCCCACGATCAAGATGGCAACCATCAACAACGTGGTTGCCACCGGGCGCAGTATGAATAGGCGTGACGGATTCACTGCGGGGCGCTGGGTTTGGACCGATGGTGCGTGCCCGGCGGCCGCGCACCGGGAGGCCGGCCGCCGGGGGGGGGCGTGCCGGCGGGCGACGCGGCGGCCGGCTTCCCGGCGGCCGATGAACCGCCCGCCGCACCCGGCAGCATCACCGTCGCGCCGTCGCGCAGTCGATCGCCGCCTTCCGTGACCACGACATCGCCGGGCGCAACACCCGAAGCGACGGCGACTCGTTCGCCGTCGACGACTCCGAGCGTCACCGGACGGACGGATACGGTGTGATCGGCATTCACGAGATACACGAAAGTGCTCACGACCCCGTTGGGCGCGCCGCGCCGCACTGCCGAGTTCGGCATGATGAGTTGATTCTGCAACAGATCCAGCAGCAGTGAGACGTTGACGAACTGATTGGGAAACAACGCGCCGTCGGCGTTGTCGAACATCGCACGCAATTTCACGGTGCCGGTCGTCGGGTCGATTTCATTGTCCACCGTCGACAGTTGACCTTCGGCCAGCTTCACGGCGTTGGCGCGATCATAGGCTTCGACTTTCAAGACGGCACCTTCGTGCACCTTTTTCATCAGCGAGGATACATTGTCCTCGGGAATGTAGAAGATCACGCTGATTGGCTGCAGCTGATTGATCACCACGATGCCGTTCGCGTCCCCCGGCGTCACGTAGTTGCCCTGATCCACTTGTCGTATCCCGACGCGGCCGGTGACCGGCGACACAATGCGGGTATACGTCAGATTCACTTGAGCCGTCTTGACCTGACCCTCATCCGATTGGATGGTTCCTATGTATTGGTCCACGAGGGCACGCTGGGTGTCGAGCTGTTGCACCGCGATGGAGTCCTCCTTGACCAGCCCTTCGTAGCGCGTGAGGTCCAGTCGCGCGTCTGCCAACAATGCCTGATCGCGGCGCAGATTGCCCTGCATGGTTTGCAGCGCCGCCTCATAGGGGCGGGGATCTATCTGGGCAATGACATCGCCCTCGTGAACGAGTTGCCCCTCCGTGAAGAGGATTTTCTGCAAGGTTCCGCTGATTTGAGTGCGCACCGTCACGTTGGCCAATGTCGTGACGGTGCCGAGCGCGGGGATGCGGATCTGGATATCCCCGGGCGTCACCGTCGCCACGGACACGGCCACCGGTCCGTTCTGTCCGCCGCGAGCACCGCCGGGCCCGTTCGCAGCCGCCTTCGGGCGGTGTTCGACGAACCACACGATGCCGAGGAGAAGCACCAGGACAACGACGACCACGAGCAAAGCGCCCCGATGTCTCTTGATGAACCCCTCCGGGCCGCGCGCGATCGCCGGTGCCGCGGACGTACTAACTTCGCTTTCGTTCATCACATGTTCACCACGGGCTCGCGTTCGACGATAACTTCCTATCATAAAGCAGAATTTCGGAAGTTAATGGTCTTCCACGGCCAGGCACTACGGAGCGGTGCAAATCAGCGTGAATGTGTTCCAATGACTGTGAGGAAACGTCAAGACCTTGAAGCCCACGGTCATTCCCGCCACCGTCGGATCGCTCGGCGACTTGAAGATGGCGTTGCACGAGGCGCCGCTGTCGTCTTAGGATCGGCTAACATCGCGATACTCACAATGAATCCAGCCATACTGCTTTGGGGATTGCTGTTCAGCTCGATCGGACTTGGATTTTTTCTTTATGGAAAGAAGCAGCGCGCCGTCGTTCCGCTGGTATGCGGCCTCGTGCTGATGATTTACCCTTATTTCATCGCGAACGTGTTTGCCCTGGTCGTGATTGGAGTCGTCCTCACGGCGGTTCCCTATTTCTGGCGGCTATGATTCGTCATGACCAATTTGTTTCGCTACCACCCGAGACTTTGGATTGCCGTCATCAGCGCCGCGGCGATTTATTTCTGTCTTCCGGCAGACTGGTCGAGCATCAGCCGTGTTCTGGCGAGCTGGGACTGCGGCGTTGACTTGTTCCTGGCCCTGATCTACTCGTGGATGACGGGGTTGAGTGCGGAGGACATCCGCTCGCGGTACATCGAAGAAGATCAATCTGCGCAGTTCATCCTCATCATCATCGTCTGCGCGGCGCTGCTCAGCGTACTCGCCATCGTTCAGCCGTTGGCCACGCTGAAACAAGTATCGGGCATCGAGCGCATCGCGCATATCGCGCTCGCGGCGCTGACATTGTTGAATTCGTGGTTCCTGGTGGCCACCATGTTCACGACCCATTACGCCGACATGTTCTACAGCGCCGCCGAGGACGACCGGCCGCTCGCCTTTCCCAGCACCCCCATGCCCGCGTTCTGGGACTTCGCTTATTTTTCCTTCACCATCGCGGCCGCGTGCCAAACCTCCGATGTTTCCACGACGACTCTAGCCGTCCGCAAGGTCGTGATCGCGCAGACCCTGGTGTCGTTCTTTTTCAACGTGTCCATTCTCGGATTCGCGATCAATGTCACGGCCGGCTTGATCGGTAGTTGATCCGCAACGGCGAGGCGTCCGTTCAGCGCAACGCGTCGTTGAGTAGTCGCGCGAGACGCAATCCGGCGCGTTGCAGTTGAATTGCGAGGGTGATTTCGGCCTCGGCTCGCCGGGACGGTAGATTGACCATCGCGGTCCGTATGTAAAGCATTATTATGGCTTGCCTTCGGTGAGCGGTACATCTGCAGTGAAATCAAAGACCGTAGCAATCCTGGAAACGCGAACCGGCGAACATTTGGGCGCATTGATCGAACGCCGCGGGGGCATCGCCATGCTGGCACCGGCGCTGGAGGAAATCCCGGATGTCGAGCCGCAGACGGTGATTTCCCTCTTGGACTCATGGCGCGCGAATCCATACCGCATGGTGATTTTTCAGACGGGCGTCGGCACCCGCGCGCTATTCCAGGCGACGGATTCGTTGGGTTCGACCGATGAGATGCTGCGCTTGTTGGCGAGCGCGGTGGTGGTCGTCCGCGGCCCCAAGCCGACCGGAGAATTGAACGCGCGCCGGGTGCGCATCGACGTGCGAGCGCCGTCGCCGTTCACCACTGAAACCGTTTTGGAGGCGATTGCCGGTATAGCGCTGGATCACGCTCCGGTCTTGGTGCAGCGCTATGGTGCGACCAATCAACAGCTTCGCGATGGGCTGCAGGCGCGCGGCGCCATCGTGCGGGAGATTGCGACGTATCGATGGGCGCTGCCGACGAACATTCAGCCGTTGAAGGATCTGCTCGATGCGCTGGATGCGTCGCGGGTTGATGCGGTGGTCTTCACCAGCGCCGTACAGATTCAGAATTTATACGCGGTTGCGGCAGCCGACGGCCGAGCGGACTCGCTGGCCGGTCGATTGAACGGTCTCGTCATCGCGTCGATCGGACCCGTATGTTCGCGAGCGCTGATGGCGCACGGCATCACGCCGTCGTTCGAGGCCAGTCCGCCAAAATTGGGCCCACTCGTGGAAGGGCTGGATCGCGCGTTGAGCGCCGGCTAGGACGACGTTGCGCAACGATCAGCGCGCCCAACGGTAGACTACACCTGGATACGGAGCCTTCCCTAGGTGATCTGGCCCACCGCGGGTGGATCGCTGGCGGGGAAGGATTCGTCGAGCGCCTCGTCCAGCAAGTCCTCCTCATGCTGCCGCTCGGCATCGGCCGGCTGCCGACGCATGTAGGCTGCTGCGTAGGAACAGCCGGGATTGACCGTCCAGCCGGCGACGCGGGCGGCGCTCAGCGCGCCGCGCATCAGTTCGGCAGCGACGCCTCGGCCACGGATTGCCGGCGCCACACCGGTGTGGCTAATCGTCATCACCTGATTTGAAAGACTGTATTCCAGGAAGGCGCGATGGCCGTCGACGTCAGTGGTGAATCGCTGCGCCTTGGTATCGTGATCAATGATCATGGCTCTCATGCTCCGGTTCGTGTTCCGCGGGCCGTGGCGGGGTTGCATGAACCTCAGGCGCGCTGGGACGCGGGGGCTGCGGTACGTTCGATCGCGGTTGCCCTTGCTCGGGTACGCGCCGCACTTCCTCGGGTACGCGCCGTGGTTCGATGGACGGTTGCGGCTGATGCGGCGCGGCTTCCGGGCGCGGTGTCTCGATGCGTGGCGCCACGGTAAGGGGCGCGGTCGATCGCGCGGGGACGTCGTTGCGCGGCACAGTATTTTGATGGATGACGCTCATGGTTCCGGGTTGTTTCGCGCGAACTACCCCCGCGCCGCTGAATGCACCGGGCTTCGCGGTCGCGGCAACGGGCGGGCGTCCTTGATTTTGGCCGGCACGCAGCGCCGGTTGGTTGGCCGCCATCGCCATGTGCTGCCGTTGTGCAGGCGTCGCTTCGATGTGCGGTCCACGGGATGCGGCCAATTGCGCCGCCGTGGGTTGCGCATGAATGCCGTTGCCGCCGTTGTAGCTCACGCGATTGATGGTGATGTTGTTGATGACGGTTTTGTTGTAGACGTTCGTGATGTTCACGTTGCCGACGTTGTTGACGTTTCGATTGTAATAGAGACGACCGCGCTGCCAGTAGCCGCCCTCATAACCGTTGCCGCCGTACCCGTAACCATAATTCACGCCGCCGTAGAATCCCACCTGCGGCCCCCAATATCCGGGATGCCAATAGAACACCGCGCCCTGCATCTCCCAGTATCCCGGTGTCCATAGATAATCGGGCTGAGGCGCCAGCACCCACGTTCCCGGCACCCAGTAGTAGTCCTGGTAGTCATCGCTCCAGGCCCAGTATCCCGGAGTCCAGAGATAGCCGTCCGCGGGTATCTGGGGTTGGTCGTAGACCGGAAGTTCGGGCGGGGGAACGTTGGCCGAGATTTCTACTGAAATCTGAGCCATCGCCATGGCCGGCAGAAACACCGCCAGCGCGAGAGGCAGTAGCGAACGATTCAAGAACTTCAACATGATTTCTCCGGAGAGTTGATCGAGCATCAAAACCGCCGGGGCCCCGTGCAGAGGGGCACCCGTGCGGAGGGCCAATGCTACTTTGGTGCGATGGCGGCGTGCTTGAGGAGATCTTCCTGGACGCCGGAGAACTCGCGGAAGCGTTTTTGCCATTCGGAGGGTTGGCTGACGCGGGTGGCCTGGACGGCGGTGACCTTGTACTCGGGGCAGTTGGTGGCCCAGTCGGAGTTATCGGTGGTGATGACGTTGGCGCCCGATTCGGGGAAGTGGAAGGTGGTATAGACCACGCCGGGCTGGACGCGCGCGGTGACGCGGGCGCGCAGCACCGTCTCGCCGGCGCGGCTGGCGATGCCGACCCAGTCGCCCTCGGCGATGCCGCGCTCCTCGGCATCGTGCGGATGGATTTCGAGCCGATCCTCGGCGTGCCAGCGGTTGTTCTCGGTGCGCCGCGTCTGGGCGCCGACGTTGTACTGGGAGAGGATGCGCCCGGTGGTCAAGAGCAGCGGGTAGCGGCTATTGACGCGCTCGCTGGTGGGCACGTACTCGGTGATGAGGAAGCGGCCCTTGCCGCGCACGAACTCATCGACGTGCATGGTCGGGGTGCCTTGCGGGTGCTGGGCATTGCAGGGCCACTGGATGCTGCCCAACTCCTCGAGGCGGGCGAAGCTCACGCCGCTGAAGGTGGGGGTCAAGCGGGCGATCTCCTCCATGATCTGGGCCGGGTGCGCGTAGTGCATCGGGTAGCCTAAGGCATTGGCTAGGAGCTGCGTGATCTGCCAGTCGGCGTAGCCGGATTTGGGCTGCATGACCTGGCGCACGCGCGAGATGCGCCGCTCGGCATTGGTGAAGGTGCCGTCCTTTTCCAGGAACGAGGAGCCGGGCAGGA